>CAEZUX010000014.1_pt1 | contig 11793 bp, 13 predicted proteins | sample 7264591 | NCBI WGS metagenome assembly CAEZUX01 (sample SAMEA6813842, study PRJEB35770) | uncultured Acidimicrobiaceae bacterium | biome: Freshwater; feature: Freshwater reservoir; material: water | place: Czech Republic | collected 2017-05-23 | depth 0.5m m | reverse complement strand
TGAGTGTGAATGAATGGGAGCCGCATTCTGCACTCTTCGCCGGCAGTGACGGTCTTGATGACATTCGAGTGATTACCGCAGACGCATCTCAGTGGTTGCGCAGTGGTGGATTACTTGTTGTGGAGATGGGTTACACGCAGGCGGCACAAGTCTCTGAAATGTTTGCCCGTTCTGGTCTAGTTGACGTCACGGTGCATCAGGACTTAGCGGCGCACGATCGTTTCGTGTCGGGTATCAAGCCCTAAATCTCCCCATGTGTGGGGAGATTCTGCCCTGGAAAACTCACAATCGATTGTGAGTTTCTAACCCAGCGTGCGGCGCAGGAAATCCAGTTGATGCAGAAGCAGGTTTTCGGCCACTACTTCTTGGGGCGTCATGTGAGTGACGCCGGAGAGAGGCAACACTTCGTGTGCTTTGCCGGCTGCAAGCAACGCTGACGACAACTGCAACGTGTGGGCTGCGACAACGTTGTCATCGGCTAGGCCGTGGATCAGCATCAAGGGGCTCTCGAGAGTCTCTACATCTTCCATGAGCGAAGTCTTGACGTACTTACTGTCGTCAATCGTGGGGTTACCTAAATAGCGCTCGGTGTAGTGAGTGTCGTACAAACGCCAGTCGGTCACTGGTGCGCCAGCGACGGCGGCGTGGAACACATCACTGCGACGAAGAACTGCGAGTGCCGCAAGGTAGCCACCAAAACTCCAGCCACGAATTCCCACGCGAGTGATATCGGCGCGAGGTTCGAGATCTTCGAGTGCACGAACAATCTCTACTTGGTCGTCAAGAACTGCCTTTGCGATGTCATCAAAGATGTCCCGTTCCCATTCGCTGCCCTTGCCCGGGGTGCCCACATTGTCGACAATCACAACAACAAAGCCTTGGTCGGCGAACCATTGTGAAGAGAGGTATGCACCATTGGATGCAACGACGCGTTGTGCGTGCGGTCCGCCGTATGGGTCAAACAACACGGGCAATTTGGTTGTGAGTCCATCACGCGGTGTGAGGATGGCAACAGGAATTCCGCGCGGACCCACAGAGATGATTCGAACATTGGGCTGAACAAGTGGTGTCTCAGCATGGGAAGTAATGGAACGATGAGCGCCATTGTGGTGCACCGTGAACTCTGGCCCCACGGTGTCGATAGTGGAAGTACGCGTTACAAGAACAGTTGCGTTGCCTGAGGCGCTGACCATTCCGCCGCTATTCGTGAACTGTGACAATGCGCCGCTGTGGGTGTCGAATGAATAGATGTCTTGCACCCACGGTGTGGAGACATCATTCGCAGCGAACACAATGGTCTCACCAATAGAGATAACGCTTCGTACTTGGAGATGATCCGGAGTTGCGCTGCGGTCATCCACCACAAGTCGGCGGACACCATTGCGGTCGGCGCATGTGACAAGTCGGCCATCAGGAAGAAATGCAGGAACACCAGGGACAAGTTCCACCCAAGCATCATCTTCGTCCGTGAAGAGAAGTGTGGAAGAACCTGTCGCAGCATCGACAAGATGCACGTCAATGTGTCGTTGATCGCGAGTCTGTGTTTGGGCGATCAATCCTGCAGTACTCCATGACACTGAGTTCAAATATTCCCAAGTGCCATCGAGTGCAACATCAACACGAGATGCATCAGTAACTGACACGACATGCAACGACACCAATGCGTTATTGGCGCCGGCAGCGGGGTAGCGATGCTCTGCCGTTGGTGTTTCGGGATGCGCAGGGTCTGCAATGAACCAGACGGGAACAGGAGACACGTCTACTCGACATGCAGCAATGTGCTGTGAATCAGGCGACCACCAGTAACCCCGCATGCGGCCCATCTCTTCGGCTGCGATGAACTCTGCACTACCCCATGTGATGGTGTCACCATCTTCTGATGCAATCACTCGTTCGTTGCCTTGAATGTCGGCAACACAAAGAGTTGCGCCGCGCACATACGAAATTGTTGTTCCATCGGGAGAGAGACGAACATCAAAGACGCCCGGAGCAACATCGGGAAGCGTGACGGAGCCTGTGAGCAGATTGACATGAACAATTTGTCCACCGAGCACTGTGACTGCACTGCTGACAGAAGCATCGCATGCATACGTGACAACTCCGCCGGCTCCCTCACGTGCGCGTTCACGTCGACGAAGTTCTTCGGCCGTTAATTGCGAGAGGTCTGCGCCAATGGTGCGTGGATCAAGAATCTGAGTCTCGACATCGGTTGCAAGATCAAGGACCCATAACGCGTTGACAGAATCTTGACCAGAGATGGAACGAGCGAAGACAACGCGGGTTCCGTCAGGAGAGACAGTGAAGTTTCGTGGCTCTCCGAGAGAGAGTCGTTGCGTGCGGGCGTATTGGCGCGGAAAGGTATCGCTCACACGAGCAAGTTACCCGAGGCATCGAGGCGAACTCGTTTGCCGACCCATTCATTGGTGCACATGTCGCGACCAGTAGCAATATCCGACGTCTCGCCCCATGCGCGGCGGCCATCGTCCAGTAAGCACGACAGGATGGAGCGCTCTGGGTTGCCATCGCGGTCATGCATCACGGAATACGCCTCAACTGTGACGTCGCCCGCAGCATCGGCAGGCGAAGCAAGACTGCGACGAGGCAATGCATCAATCTGGTCTTGTGGATAGTCGTACTTGAACCCACTGGCTGGTGGCTCGGTGGAGTACACACCAAAGGCGTGCTTGGTTGTGTAGCCGCCGTTGGCCCAGACAAGGCCAGTCTTTCCCTTGCCTTCACGCAGTTCCGTCGTAACAGTTGCAATGGCATGCATCACGTAGTTGTTCCATGGTCCGCCCGCAAAGGGCAAGCCACCAGTGCGAGTGAGTTGAGAGTTGATGTCGAGACCCAATGACTTTGCGCCAAGTTGCACAGCAGCGGGGAAGCAGGAGTACAAGTCGACAATGTCGATGTCATTAATGGTGCGACCAGCAAGTTCAAGTACGCGACGACCGGCAAGTTCAATTGCAGGGGTGTCGTAGAAATGATTGCGGTGTGAGACAAATGCATGTTCATGAGCATCACTGCCTGATTGCGGGAAGATCCAGCGATCGCGAGGTACTCCGAGTGCTTCAGCTTTTTCAACTGAACACATAATGAGTGCGGCCGACATATCGACGTCGTTGTTCGAGTTCATGAACTTCGTATAAGGGAAGCCAATCATTCGATTGTTTGCTGTCGGTGTGCGAATTTCTTCTGCGGTGTATTCCTTTGGCGACCAGGCATAAGGGTTCTTTGCCGCAACAGCACTAAAGCGCGCCCACAATTCGCTGATGTGCTTCTGATGTTCCTCGATGGTGCGACCTGCCTGCGCGCGCAGTGCCGTCTCGAACATCGGATAAATCTGAATCGGCATCATGATCTTGCGCTCGAGTTCCTCGGGCATATTCATGGTGAGGTCCTCGGATACGAGGACAGGCTCAACATCAGAGGTGCGCCATTGGGGCTCAACGCCGGCCTTGCGATAGCGGGCACGAGTACGAGTGGTCTCGCCGCCAGTGAGGATGACGAGATCAAGTTCTCCGGCCAAGATCTGGCGAGATGCGGCGTTGACCAAGGTCTGAGGCGTGTTGCCGCCCATGGCGGAGTAGCCAAACTCGCGTGGGGTCAGCTTGAGGTCATCAGCGATGAATTGGGCGGGATTGCCGTATTTCCATGACAACAGGTTGACCACACGAATGGAATCGGGGTTGGGCACCGAGGACAATCCGGCGTCTGTGGCTGCCTTTTCAATGGCCTGCACCATCATGCCCACTGCGTCGGTGGCGTCATCGAGGCCTTCTGCTCGTTGGACAACCTGGCCGGTGCCAATGAGGACGGGAGTGCGTGGGTCAAGTGTCATGCTCCAAACGCTAGGTCGTCAGAGGGGTGCCCCTACTACTGTGAAATGCATGTCGCGTATTGCAATCGGAGCCGACCACGCCGGGTACACCCTCAAGCAGCACCTCATTTCGGTGCTCACCAATCAGGGTCATGATGTGGAAGATCTCGGGACGCACTCCACCGAGAGTGTTGATTACCCGCCGTACTGTGCCGCTGTGGGGCGTCATGTGCGCGACGGCAAGGCCGACCTCGGCATTGTTCTTGGTGGCAGTGGTCAGGGTGAACAGCTAGCAGCAAACAAGGTGCATGGTGTTCGCGCAGCTTTGTGCAACTGCTTGTACACCGCTCGCATGGCTCGTGCGCACAACAACGCAAACGTTCTCTCCATGGGTGCACGTGTTGTTGGTGAAGGTCTCGCAGAAGAAATTCTCGCCACGTTCCTTGCAACAGAGTTTGAGGGCGGACGTCACGAGCGTCGTGTTGCTCAATTGACAGAAATCGAACAACAAGAGGCAGGCAAGTAATGCCTTTCCCATCCGACACAAATCCAGACACCGAGGTGTTTGCGCTTCTTGAACAAGAACGCATTCGTCAAACCACGGGTCTGCAGCTCATCGCAAGTGAGAACTTCACATCGCCAGCAGTCATGAAGGCCACTGGCTCGATTCTCACCAACAAGTACTCCGAGGGTTACCCAGGGAAGCGTTACTACGGCGGCAACGTCAATGCCGACGTCATCGAAGCGCTTGCCATCTCGCGCGTGAAGGAACTCTTCGGTGCAGATCACGCAAACGTGCAGCCACACTCTGGCGCCAGCGCAAACATGGCTGTGTACCTCGGCTTGTTGAACCCTGGCGACACCATTCTCGGTCTCAGCCTTGACCATGGTGGTCACCTCACACATGGTTCACCAGTGAATGCCAGCGGCATCTTGTACGACTTCAAGTCATACGGCGTCACTGCTGGTGAAGAGCGCATCGACTTTGAGAACATGCGCGAACTTGCACTCAAGCATCGTCCCAAGATGATCGTGGCCGGTACCACTAGCTATCCACGTCGTCTTGATCCAGAACCGTTCAAAGCGATTGCTGATGAAGTGGGCGCATTGCTCATGTTCGACATCGCCCACTTGGCTGGTCTCGTTGCAGGTGGCGCACATCCAAACCCAGTGCCGTATGCAGACGTCGTGACATTCACAACGCACAAGACTTTGCGTGGACCTCGTGGTGGTTGCATTCTCAGCAAGGCCGAACACGCTGCAGCAATTGATAAGGCAGTGTTCCCCGGTAGCCAAGGTGGTCCTCTGGAGCATGCAGTCGCTGCAAAGGCCGTTGCCTTCCGCGAAGCACTCGATCCATCGTTTAAGGAATACGCACATCAAGTTGTGAAGAATGCATCTGCACTTGCTGCTGCACTCACAAACGAAGGATTCCGTCTCGTCAGTGGCGGCACGGATAATCACCTCATGGTGGTTGACCTTCGTCCATTCGATGCTGAATGCACCGGCAAGGTGGCTCAACTTGTTTTGGATGATGCGGGCATCACGTTGAACAAGAACACTGTTCCTGATGATCCACGCAGTCCATTCGTTACCTCCGGTGTGCGTATTGGTACTCCAAGTGTGACGACACAGGGAATGACAGAAGCAGAAATGCCCGTCATTGCTTCACTGATCGCAGAAGCATTGCGCCATCGCGAAGATGCGGCTGCAGTTGCAGTGGTGCGTGCCAAGGTTGCCGAGCTCTGCTCGCGCTTCCCTGTGTATCCAAACCCCTTCTAGGCCCAGCGTCGGTCGTTATCTCTTCTAGGCTCATCCCGTAATGGGGGACACGACCGGATATCTCATCGTTGGCATCTGCGCCATGATGGTCACGTTGTTGACGACCCCATTGGTGCGTGCGCTTGCTCGTGCAAAGAATTGGGTGGCGGTTCCTGACGAGCGCAAGGTGCACACCGTTCCAACACCTGACGTTGGCGGCATCGCGATGTTCGCTGGTGTTTTCTGTGCGTTGTTCCTTGCGTGGAACATGGATCGCTTTTCTCCATTATTCGATGGCAACTCAGAACTCATCGGTGTGTTGCTGGGTGCAATGGTCGTACTCGGTATCGGCGTGATGGACGACATTCGTGAAGTGTCAGCACCTGCTCGCGTCTTTGGCGTCATTGTGACGGGAATGATTCTGGTAACAGCAGGCGTCACGATGTTCTACTTCCGTATTCCATTCCTTGGGGTTATCCAGTTGTCAAACGATTGGATTCCCATCGTGACGATCGTGTGGCTGTTAGGGATGACGCAAGCCATCAACCTGATTGATGGACTTGATGGTCTCGCTGCTGGCATCGTTGCTATTGGGTCCACAGCATTCTTTATTTACTCACAACATCTCGCTGGTCTCGGTTTGTTGTCAGAGCCCAACATTGGGCCACTGATTGCCATCATCACTGTGGGCGTATGTGTTGGTTTCTTGCCGTTCAACTTCAACGGAGCCAGCATCTTCATGGGAGATAGTGGCGCGTATCTGCTGGGCTTCCTTGTCGCAGTGTCGACAAGCGTGGTGGGAGGTCGTGCAGATCCAACAACGCAAGCATTCAGTGGTCAGACATATTTCTTCCTGGCTCCACTTGCCATTCCTCTCATCATCCTCGGTGTCCCTGTGTTTGACGTGGCGTTTGCAATTGTTCGCCGAGTGATTAACCGTCAAGGTCTTGCGCATGCAGACAAAGGGCACTTGCACCATCGACTGATCGCATTAGGTCATGGCCCACGTCGAGCAGTCGCAATCTTGTGGTCGTGGACCGCACTGCTGTCGGCATTCGTTCTCTATCCGGTCTTTACGAAGAGTGCGAAGAACTTTGCACCATTCGGATTATTCGCTCTCGTTCTCTTCTTGTACACAGTTCTGCATCCAGATCTGCCCAGCAGGAAAGAGGACGAAAGTAACCGCCAAAAGCAGGAGTAGGTACTTTCGTTCGAACAGATGCTCGTTAGTTTCGTTTTGTGGCTACCGATACGAAATTAGATCTTCCGTTTTCAAGTATCAATATTGATGAACTTGTATCGGTTTTTTACCGTATGAGTGATTACATCGCGATTCATGACGTTGTCACTGATGAGTGGGGCTCCATCATCGACACGAAATTGGTCTGGTGGAATAAGCAGTACGAAGAGTTTCGATCTCATCCGGTTGTGTTTGAACAATCAATGATTGGTTCGTATTTCGAACCACATGTCGCACTTGCATATGTCAGTGAAGCCTGGAGTACCGGTCACGCATTGCAGGTATTTGAAGTGGACCCGCAGATGAGCGGGATGTATGAAGTGGGTGGGAAGTCATCGTTGTGGATCAACTGGCAGCGATTGGGCTCTCACGTTGTCGAGGTGGCCTGTGACTTGGGAGAAGTCAACGAGCTTCAGAACCTCATTAATGATCAAAAGACATTGGTGGCAGTTGCGACGAGAAAACGTGCAATAGCCGTTGAAAGAGAACGCATCGCCCGAGATCTACACGATGTGGTGATTCAGAATCTGTATGCGACATCTTTATCTCTTGTTGTCGCTGGGCGAAACAAAGATGAAGAAACTCAGGAAGCGTTTAACAATGCAATTACATCAATTAATGGTGTGATTTCTGAGATTCGTCGAGAGATCTTGCATATGGAGTCTCGCAAAGCGTCGCCTTTACGCCTACATCTTGAAGATGCCCTGATTCCGGTGCTGAATCCAACAAGTGCGGAACTCGACTTGTTGATTGAAGTTCCAACACTTCCTGAGCACATTGAAGCTCATGTGCGTGCGGTGTGCATTGAAGGTGCATCAAATGCAGTACGCCATGGTGGGGCAACAGTGTTGAAAATTCGCATTGCTCGCATCAAACAAAACATCGTTCTCTCAATTGAAGACAACGGCAGCGGCATTCCGTCGCGAGCACGTTTACAAAACGGTCTCCACAACATGCGCGAACGCGCCGAATCATTAGGAGGAAATATGGAGATACAAACAGTTCCAAACGGCGGAACCACGGTGACGTGGTCCGTCCCATGCCAAGGATGTCCACAATGACAAGAGTTGCAATTTGTGATGACCACGTCATGGTGCGAGAAGCTCTCGCATCGGTCTTTAATCTTGAAGAGGGAATCGAAGTGGTGGGAATTACTTCGTCTCTTGCGACAACCCGCGAACTTCTCGCAAAGGAAGTTCCTGATGTGTTGATTGTTGATGTGCGTCTTGATGGTGAATCCGGACTTGACGTTGCGCGCATGGCTGTTGCAGAACATCCGGAACTGAAAGTTGTCGTACTGACGTCATTCAATTCAGATGAAGCACTGGTCTCGGCATATGAATTAGGTGCAAGCGCATTCCTTCTGAAAACGGGAAGTTCTGATGACTTGATTCAGACAGTGCGAGATGTTGCAGCAGGTATGCGATTGATCAATGCAACAGAAGTGCGTTCAGCATCGGAGTCACTCGAGAAGCGTGGCCTCGGAATCATTCGCAAACTTGATGCAAATGATCGCCATATTGCTCGTTTGATTGCAATGGGATACTCCGACAAGCAGATTGCTGAAACGGTGTACCTCGGATTGCAGACAGTCAGAAATCGTGTATCGCGCATGTTGTCCCGCTTCGATAAGGAAAATCGCACTCAGTTGGCGTTGTTCTTCTCCGAATATCAGAGCGAAATCATTGAGACTGAGTCACTGACCGTCTAATCCGGCCCATCACTCCCTGTGTCATTTATCTCCATGATTGGCGCGAGGGGGTGGTTTGCTCTGGGGGAGTTCACGACCTAGATTGTTCACCGATTCACAAGGTCCCGAATCCATCGGGATAGCGAAAAGGTCTTTCTTGAAGTTTCTCCCCAAGCCGAAGCCAGTGGCTCTCGACAGCAGCGTGTCCCAAGGGGCGGAGCTGGCAGGAAGCGTCATTGTCTTTTTCTTTATTGGTTTCGGACTCGATACTTGGCTGGGTACCACGCCGTGGTTCATGATTGTGTCCTCGGTGTTCGGCCTCATCGGTCAATTCATCAAGATGTATTTCTCTTACACCAGTGCCATGAGTCACCATGAACAAGAGCGGATTGAAAAGACTCGGGGTATTGCCAGTGAATGAGAAATTATCACCACTTGCGATGGCCGCTCAGGGTCAAGCACCTGAAGTCTCTGTATCAAAGGACATCATCCGACGCGGATTGATCTCAGCACCAATCATCATGTTCGTGAATGGAGTGATTTGGGGTTTAACCGGTGCATGGTCGGCAGGCATTGGTCTCGCGCTTGTGTTGTTGAATTTCGGACTTGCCGCACTTCTTATCTCTTGGGCTGCGCCAATTTCACTAGCGCTCATGATGGGCGTCAGTCTTTTCGGCTACCTACTTCGATTAGGGCTTATCTCTCTCGCTGTGTTTCTCGTGAGAGATGCATCATGGATATCCCTTCCGGCGCTCGGTGTGACGATTATCGTCTCCCATCTTGGTTTGCTCTTTTGGGAGATGCGATTTATCGCCGCTTCTCTAGCATTTCCTGGATTGCGTCCCAATGCGTAATAATGGTCGGCGTACGCCCCTGAGAAACACTGAAGGATAGAAACGTGATTGCTCTCGAGTTTCCTGAAATTAACTCCATCCTTCGTTGGAAGGATCTTTTTCCTACCTTCAATAAAATCGCGCTTATCGCTGTTCTTGCTGCTGTTATCAGCATCGTTATCTTCATGCTTGCTCTTCGCCAAGATCATCGTGAAGCACCTAAGGGAATTCGCAACCTTGCAGAAGTAATTGTCGAGTTCATCGAAGATGGTGTTGTTATGCAGACCATGGGCAAAGAGGGTCTTCCATGGACGCCGTTCTTGCTGACGATGTTTCTCTTTATTTATCTCTGCAATGTTCCTGGAATTATTCCGTTCTTCCAGATGCCGGCAACAGCTCGTATGGCGGTGCCCTTGTTCTTGGCGCTGATGGTCTGGGTCATTTACAACGTTGTGGGAATTAAGCATCAAGGTGTCCTTGGATATTTCAAGAGCACGCTGTTTCCTCCAGGAGTTCCTAAGGCTCTCTACATCCTCGTGACGCCAATTGAATTTATTTCTGCAATCATCGTTCGCCCGTTCTCGCTTGCCGTTCGTTTGTTCGCAAACATGATGGCCGGACACATTCTTCTCGTGACTTTCGCACTCTTGTCTGAAGCTCTCTTTCAAGCAAAAGACAAAATTCTTATTCCTGTCGGAATCTTGCCCTTCTTCATGCTGATCTTCTTGACTTCATTTGAAGTCTTGGTCGCATTCCTTCAGGCATATATCTTCGCGATGCTCACCGCCGTGTATATCGGTGGCGCAGCTCATCCCGAGCACTGATCACACAAAGATCTCCCACCCACTAACCAATAATTAGGAGAAAACAATGGAAGCAATAGCACGACTCGCAAGTGAATTGATTGACCCAAACAGCACGGATGTGCTTGCTGCGGGCAAGAATGCAGCTGCTGCAGCAAGCGCAGGCTACGCCTACGGTCTTGCAGCAATTGGGCCTGGCATCGGCATCGGATACCTCGTCGGTAAGTCCGTCGAGGCGATGGCACGTCAGCCAGAAGCTGCCGGCATGGTTCGTACCACGATGTTCCTCGGTATTGCATTTACCGAAGCACTTGCCCTCATCGGCTTCGTGGTCTTCATTCTTCTCAAGTTCGCTTAATTCGCGTTCTTGAGTCCACGTTCAATATCGACCTCTGCGTTAGCAGAGCCCAGGAGCTGAGATGCCGACTGTCATAGTCACCCAATCGAGCGGGCACGTAGTCCAGGTTCGACTGGTGGCCGGTGATACCACCGATACCACCATTGCCGAAGAGTTAGCCGCTGCAAGCGGTGAAGCTTCGCCGACTGCCGAAACCAATACTGCAGAAACCCCTAAGGCCGCACCAAACCCGATTGCACCAGAGACAAAAGAAATTGCATGGGCAGCAGGATCATTCATTGTTCTGCTTGTCATCATGCGTTACTTCCTCTTTCCTAAGTTGAAGAAGGGCATGGATGATCGATATGCATCTGTGCGTTCAGATTCTGAGGGTGCTGATCGAGTTCGCGCCGATGCAAAGGCCGATGTTGCTGAATACGAAAAGGCACTTGCTGCCGTTCGTGCTGAAGCTGCCGGCCGAGTAGATGCAGCACGGCAGACTGTTGACAATGAGCGAAACGCACAACTTGCGCAAGTGAACGGTCGTATCGCCGCAGCTCGTGCTGATGCAGACCAGAAAAACGCAGCAGCCCGCGAAGCAGCACAAGGCGATGTGGCTTCGGCTGTCGCCACTGTCGCGTCTCGCGTTGCAGAGATTGCTCTCGGTAAGGCTCCCGACGCTTCAGTTGTATCCGCCGCGGTGGCTTCGGCAATGGAGGGTTCACGCTCATGATTAATGCAGCACTTATCTCGTTTCTAGTCTCCTCCGGTTCGGCGGGTGCGGAAGGCGAGCATTTGACGTATGAAACCCACAGTTGGATTTTGCCTGAGACGGCAGAAATCATCTATGGCGGTCTGGCATCTGTCCTTGTTATCGGCGCACTTGTAAAGTTCGCCGGTCCGATGGTGAAGAAGTCTTTGACGGCTCGTACCGAGCGCATTCAGGCCGAACTTGATACGGCCAAGAACCAGGTTGCAAAGGCTGAAGCCGATGCGCAACAGATTCGCTCAGCACTCGGAGACGTCAAGGCTGAACGTGCTCGCATCCTTGCGGAGGCAGATGCCACTGCAGCAACAGTTCTTTCCGAAGGTCGCGCACGCGTCGCTGCTGAAATGGCAGACGTCGAAGCAAAGGCACTTGCAGACATCGCAAACGCATCCGGTCGCGTGCAAGACGAACTTGCATCCGACATCAAGCGTCTTGCGCGTCTTGCATCCGACAAGGTCATTGCGTCTGCAGTGAATGACTCGGTACGCCAAGACCTCATTGAAAACTTCATCTCAGGAGTCGCACGATGAGTATCGACAC
>CAEZUX010000013.1_pt1 | contig 12393 bp, 12 predicted proteins | sample 7264591 | NCBI WGS metagenome assembly CAEZUX01 (sample SAMEA6813842, study PRJEB35770) | uncultured Acidimicrobiaceae bacterium | biome: Freshwater; feature: Freshwater reservoir; material: water | place: Czech Republic | collected 2017-05-23 | depth 0.5m m | reverse complement strand
CAAGGCGTTGCCGTGGTGTCGACAAGCGACAACCTGCACGATGTTCTTGCATTGCTCGACGGACAAGAACGCGCTGTTGCACGTGGTGTCCCTGTTGTTGTTGGTGCAGCGTGTCTTCCGGGTTTGTCAGGTCTGCTCGTTACCCATGTTGCTCGCGCCTTTGAAAGTATCGACGAAGTGCATACGGCAGTGCATGGCACTGGCGGTCCGATGTGTGCGGTGCAACATCATGATTCATTAGCTGGAACTTCAATTGGTTGGCATGACGGAGAATGGCTACAGCGCCCAGCCGGTAGCGGTCGTGAACTGTGTTGGTTCCCTGATCCTGTTGGTGCACGCGATTGCTATCGCTTTGCCAGTGCAGAGCCAGTGTTGATGCAACGCGCACATCCAGCATTGCAACGCATTACCTCACGTGTGTCAGCAACTCGCCGCGATCGCCTCACTGCGCGACTTCCAATGTTGCGCAAACCTCACGCAGAAGGTCTGGAAGGCGGACTGCGAGTGGAGGTTCGTGGAGTGCGTGATGGTCGTCGTCACGTAGAGATCGTTGGTGTTGTAGAGAAAGTTGCAACCGTGACAGGCGTTGTTGCAGCACACACGGCACTTGCTTTATTGAAGGGCAATGTGATGGCTGGCGTGCATAACTTGGGTGAATCAACAGTGCCGAACGCAGACATTCTTGATGGCGTGACAGCATCCGGCATCACGCTGAATCAGTTCATCGGCAAGTTGTAATGACACGAAAGAAGATTCTCGGAGTCATCGAGGGTTTTTATGGTCCGCCATGGACGCATGAACAACGTCTCTCTTGCATAGATGAAATTGATGCCTTGGGTTGGAACACATATGTGTGGGCAGCGAAGTTGGAACCACGCCATCGCGATGCATGGAGAGATCCATTCACAAGGGATGAATTGCGCCAATTCACAGAACTTTCTATGCGGTCGACCAATGTTGATTTCGCAATTGGGCTCACCCCTGGCGACGATGCCAGCAACGAAGAAGTCGTACACAAACTGGCCCCTGCTATTGATGCTGGTGCAACGGTGGTTGTGTTGTGCTTTGATGACCTGCCTGTTCTGCATGCAGCAGAACGCCATCGCAATATCGCGCATGCTGTGCTGCAGGCGTTTGCAATTCCTGTGTGGATTGTGCCTACTCACTATGCAGGGACAGAGGGCTCCGGCTATCTCACTTCACTTTTGGAAAATCTGCATCCTGATGTTGAAGTGATGTGGACAGGCAACACTGTTGTCACGGATTCCATTTCTGTTGACGATGCGCGTTCTCGCCAGAACGTGACAGCGGGTCGACTTCCTTTGCTGTGGGACAACACGCCTGTCAACGATGCTGGAATGAGAGGACATCTTCACATTGGCCCTTATTCAGGACGCGAACGCGGTCTTCTTGAAGAATGCTCCGGCATCCTGTGGAACCCGATGGAGGAATACTCGGCGTCTCTCCCGACACTTCATTCGGCTGCGGCGTGGGTACGAAACGAAGACTCTGATGTTGCTTGGTCGGAATACGTCCGTAAACATTCACTGACACTTCTTGCACAAGCAACCGCTTATCGATCTGATGTGCATTGGCCTGGAGACAATCCCACACGTGAATGGTGGGAGTCAGTTGCAGCGATGACCGACATGAACGTTGATGTCTCACCTTGGGTGCAGGCAGCGAAAGAGGGTGCAGCACTCGCGCTTGTTGCACTCAAAGCTCTTGATGCCTCTGAGCCATTGTCAGATATAGAAAAGTCAAAAGCTGTGCGCAAACTCATGGGGTGGGGGCAGCATCGCACACGCTCCGCACGAACGTTTGGTGCTGGTCCGCGAATTCGCCCTATCGCCACACAAGACAGCAATGGCAACTTCGTTCTTCTTCCTGCATCCGTGGAGGAGTCAGAATCCCTCGTGGATGTGTTGATTCGTCAAGCTTTAGAACGTCTATCAGACTGATTCTCACTCATTCTCGATAGCGTGTGAGCATGCCATCGACGAAGCACACGCACAGCCACGTCGAAGCAGCAGACATTGCTCATCACGTTGCAACAAAACTTGATGAGATTGGCCAGCGATTCACGTCTGGTCGCCGCATAATTGTGGAATCACTCAGTGCGGCCAAGCGACCATTGTCGATTCCAGAAATCTTGGAAACCACAACCGGGTTGGCGCAATCGTCTGCGTATCGAAATCTCACTGTGTTGGAGAACGCAGGTGTTGTCGTACGCGTGATCACCACCGACGAGTGGGCGCGCTTTGAACTCAGCGAAGACATCACGGGCCATCATCACCACATGGTGTGCAGTGTGTGTGGCGCAGTCGACGATGTGCGTATCCCAGACTCCATCGAACATGAACTCGATAACGCGTTGGCGAAAGTTGCCAACAAAGCAGGATTCGTCATGGCGCATCATCGTCTCGACGTTGTTGGTGTGTGTAAGGAATGCATATGAAAAACGCAGCACTTGAGATCCCACCGCTGTTGCCTGGTCGAGTCATCACGTTGCCCGGACGTGGTGAAATGTTCATTCGTCACCATCAGCACGCTGACTCATCTGCACCAACCGTTCTTTTGTTACACGGATGGACAGGTTCCTCGGACACACAGTTCTTCACTGCGTATGAAGAACTAGCAAAGAATTACTCCATCGTCGGTGTTGATCATCGTGGACATGGTCGCGGTCTTCGACCACACACGACATTCGCATTGGAAGATTGTGCAGACGATGCAGCAGCAGTGGTACGCGAACTGGGTATCAGCAAAGTAACAACCGTGGGTTATTCCATGGGCGGGCCCATCAGTTTGTTGTTGTGGCAACGCCACACAGACCTCGTCAGCAGCATGGTGTTGCAAGCAACTGCGCTGGAATGGAATGGCACGCGTAATGAACGAGTGCGGTGGAAAGTTGGTCGCGTACTCGGCCCCGTTATTCGTCGACTCAGTACGCCACGCATGATCAAACTTGGTGTGCGCCGTGCTATTCCACGCGGACACGAGCTCAATCGTTACTTGCCGTGGATCATCGGTGAGATTCGTCGCAATGATCAATGGATGATGAGTGAAGCCGGACGCGCACTGTCAAAATTTGATGCACGTCACTTCGCTCCCAACATCACCGTGCCCACTGCATTCGTCTTGACATCAAAAGATCGTCTGGTATTGCCACACAAGCAACAAGCGCTGGCCACAGCAATTAATGCAACCGTGGTGACATTAGAAGGCGATCACTTGGCACCCATGCAGATGCCGCATGAGTTTGCCGACGCTACGAGTCGTGCCGTGGGGCTTGTGACTCGTTCTCCTGAATAGCAACAAGCTTTTCTAATGCTTCGTTAATTGCCTCAAGGTGGTCACGCAAGTCGGCAGTGGTGACGATGTCGGCCAATGCCAAACGAACACCAGCAAGTTCACGTGCAAGGTATTCGGTATCGGCCTGTGTGCGCATCGCCATTTCGCGGTCGCGTTCTACCTGTTCACGCTCGCGGTCTTCTTGACGATTTTGTGCAAGAAGAATCAGTGGTGCTGCATATGACGCCTGCAACGACAAGATAAGCGTGAGGAAGATGAACGGGTACTTGTCGAACGGCGCAAGGTTGAACACGTTGACGGCCACCCAGACGATGACGATGATCGACTGAATAACGAGATAGCGCGCGGTTCCAAGGAAACGAGCGATTGCTTCACTGAACTGACCGAATGCATCGGGGTCGTAGTGAATACCCACGCGACGACGCTGGCGTGGTGTGGTGAGATCGTTACGGCGCTTCATGGTTGAGCCGCCTGACGTCGACGTTGCCTCCAGTCGGCGGGCAACATGCGGTCGAGAACGTCGTCCACAGTGATGGCGCCAAGAAGGTGTCCTGCTGCATCGCAGACACCAACTGCTAACAGGTTGTACGAAGCGAGGAACTCAGCAACTTCACGGTCGGACATGTTTGCCGCAACAGTTGGTTCCTTGGTGAGGCAACGAGCAAGTTCGGTGCTGGGCGGTTCACGCAACAAACGCTGTACGTGAACAACACCAAGGTAGGTGCCGGTCGGTGCGCGCAGTGGTGGTTGCACGACAAACACCTGTGCAGCAATAGATACAAGCCACTCAGGGTCACGTACTTGTGCAAGTGCTTCTGCAACAGTGGCGTTGCTGCTCATGATGATGATTTCAGGAGTCATCAATGCACCAGCAGTGCCGGGCGCATAGGAAAGAAGGGAACGAACAACATCGGCGTCTTCGTCGTCCATTGCTTCGAGAACTTCAGCACGACGCTGCGCAGGCATTTCTGCAAGAAGGTCGGCAAGGTCGTCGAATTCCATCTCTTCGAGAACGTCAATGACGCGATCGAGATCGAGATTTGAAATCAGAGCCAACTGCTCTTGCTCGGGCAACTCTTCCAAAAGGTCGGCCAAGCGATCGTCGTCCATTTCCTTTGCCAGCAATTGACGTTGAGCCAAGGGGAGTGCACGCACGACACCTGCCACGTCGCTCGGGTGCATGTCGCGAAGACGCGCAGCCTCAGCAGCCATTTCGGTGGGGGCCGCAAACAAGCCACCCACTTCGTTCCATTCCACCAAGCGGTAGGTGTTGCGGCGACCGAAGAGGCCACTGCGGGTGAGGCGCACCTTGGCAACTTCCCAACCGGTCTCGCGAGCATTCACGGTGGGGCGCAAGGCCACATCGCTCACGGTTTCGCCGGTGACGCGCTTGTCGATGATGTCTGCCTGGAGCAGGTGTTCACCGTCTCGAGACTTAAAGGGGTTGAGGTCCACGTCCCAGCTGCGTAGGCGAGCGCCTTCTGTATCAAGGGAAACGACGCGGTTGGCGTTCACAAAGATGCGGCGGCGCTGGCTGGTTGCCACGAAACCCGTGACGCGGGGGGCTGTGCCACTACGGCCAGGAACCACGACAATGTCGTCGATTCGGCCGATTGCCGCACCGCCGGCGTCGAGCAACGGCAAGCGCATGATTCGGAATGCATAAATGAGCTCGCCTGCCATGCGATAAGGGTACCCCCGTGGCCTGTGGATAACGGGGTGTTTAATGGCTCCTGTAGGGGTTTTGGACCACCTTGTGGTGGTCTGCGTGGTCCGCCGATAGTCTTTCCTTCCTTCGGGGACGTAGCTCAATTGGTAGAGCGCCTGCTTTGCAAGCAGGAGGTCGTGGGTTCGATTCCCATCGTCTCCACCACTGTGAATCCCACCGCCGTCCTGCTCATTTCATGCCCGGATCGCCAGGGCATCGTTGCTGCGGTTGCCACCTGGGTCGCCTCTGTTGGCGGAAACATTGTTCACGCAGAACAGCACACGGATGATTCCGATGCCATGTTTTTTCAGCGCGTTGAGTTCACACACTCCGCCACGGTCTCGCTTGACACTCTGAATGATGGTTTTGCTGCCGTCGCAGCAAACTGGAATATGCAGTTCACGCTGAGCGAATTGCCACGCAAGCCACGTACGGCAATCTTGTGCTCCAAGCATTTGCACTGCGTTGCCGACCTTCTTGCGCGCACCACATATGGCGACTTGGGTCTTGATGTTGTTGCAGTGGTGTCGAACCACGAAGATGCATCGCCGTTAGCGAACTCTTTTGGCTTGCCGTTTTACCATGTGCCCGTTTCTGACGGATCCAACGGCCGCGCAGAACAAGAAGAAACATTGAGCAATTTGCTTGATGCTCTTGGTGTTGACCTTGTGGTGCTTGCTCGTTACATGTTGGTGTTGCCACCAGCATTGGTGCAGCCATGGAAGGGCCGGATGATCAACATCCATCACTCGTTCTTGCCTGCATTCATTGGCGCCAACCCATATCGCCAAGCGCATGACCGCGGCGTGAAGGTGATCGGCGCAACAGCTCATTACGTCAGCGATGTGTTGGACGAAGGACCCATCATCGCCCAGGACGTGGCGGCCGTTTCGCACCGCGACAATGTGGCCGACCTCACCCGCAAGGGCCGCGACCTTGAAACAGTTGTTCTTGCTCGTGCCGTGCGAGCCCATGTGGAACACCGCGTTCTCACCTTCGGCAATCGCACCGTCGTCTTTGGATAACGGCTGATTTATTTCACGGTCAGTCGTTTTGTCGTCGAGACTGTCGTTGAACCTTTTCTCGATGCGGTGATGGTGACGTTGTAGGTTCCCTTTTTTAAACCTGCAATAGAGCAGGAAGTGGAACGCGTGGTGCATGTCTTGCCACTTGGTGACAACTTCACAACAAATTTGGTGGCTTTCGCACCAAGTGGAACCGTTTGCCAAGAAACCTTTGTTCCTGAACGAGTGCGTTTTACAACTGGCGAACGAGGCGCACAGAGAGTCGTCGATCTTGGACTCGGAATATTGGCAACGACATTTGACGAACTAGTCGCACCATACTGATCAGTGATAATTATCGGAAACGTGAATGACTCTCGCATCGGATCCAAGGTGGACTTTGCTGAAAAGAACAGCGACTTTTCAGAGACAGAGGGCATCACCGTGAAATATCGCAAGTCCCTAGCACTTGTATCCCATTTGATTGTGAAACCATCGTTCTCTCGATCAGCAAATTGTGCAGTGAAAAAGAGAGCCGTACCAGAACAGCGATGGCCATTTACGTCGACGCTCGCAAGAGACGGCGCAGAATTAATTGGTACAAGAGTCGTCGAGTAAGTGACTGTTGATGATGGAGCACCAGTAATTCCTGAAATGACGACGGTGTATGTCTTGTCGGCTACACGACTCCTGACGATGTTGGGTGTGAAAACGATTCCTGGGCCCATGAAATCTGAGCGGCTCTGAATAGAAGTGGAGACTGGTCCATCTGGTCCCGTGACGACCACTTGGGCATTCGTGAAATCCGCACCCAACAAAACGTAAGACCATCTGGCGTAAACGGATGGTGCAGGAACATAACCAGGCGGCGGCCACGCAACCCCTCCATCCCGCGCACTCACAGGATTCTGTGTATCAAAGACAAAGAGAGCATTGCTTGCCCAATACGTTTTTGTAGGCGTAGAAATTTGAGGACTATCTCCGGTTGCGACGTTGCGCAATTCCCTTGAGAGGATCCATCGGCGATGACCGACAAAGGTGTTGTTGTCTCCCTCGTCGTCGATGTATGCGTCAATTGCTTTTGTGCCCGAGAGACCGAGGGCCAAATTGGAACTACTCGTTCCGGTATATCCAAGAGAGGTGTAACACCGAGCATTTGCGCTAGGCGTGTGGGTCAAGGCTCCTTCAGCAGCTGAAATCAGAGTTCCCGCTTGGGCCGCCGCATGATGTGTCGAGTTGTATCCGACATTCGGCAAGCCAGCCATCATTCGATACCAATTAACTCGTTGTAACACGCTGAGTTGGAATGCAGAAGAAGTGGTGCCTGGAGTGCATGTTGCGATGTTTCCCGTAAAGCCCATCTCTGGCTCAACGCGACCAAACTCAAGTGCATAGGCATCAAGAACGGCCTGACGATTTGTGATGTCAATCGACGCAGGACCACTGGCGCGCACCGGTTGATAGTCCGCAGGCAGCGCAACGACCACAATTGCCAATGCAAGAGATAGAGAGAGAGTGCGCCGCGCAATCATTTTTTGGCTCACCAGTTCGTTTGACGGTTGCCATCACCTTAGGCTCCAAAAACAGGCGGTCATGCGGGTTGTGGTGGCTCATGTTGGGCAATAATGTACGCACAACGGTTTATTGTCCGACAGACGGACACATGACCATTTTCCAAGAGGAGAAATCACATGAGCAGTGCACCTACCCGCCTTCACCACACCGCCTACTTGTCGAAAGACCTCGAGGCGACTCGCGCCTTTTATGAAGACCTTGTTGGTTTGCCACTCGTCGCAACCTGGTCAGAGACCGATGAACTCTTCGGTGCAGAGCGCGTGTACTGCCACTGTTTTTTTGGCATGCCAGACGGAAGCGCACTTGCGTTCTTCCAGTTTGCAAACCAGTCCGACCAGGACGAATTCGATCCACCACTTCCTCCATCACCATTCCGCCACATCGCGTTGAATGTTGCACCGAAGGACCAGGACGAAATTTTTGCTCGCCTGCAGAAGGCTGGTTGGAAGCCAGAAGGAACATACGTTCTTGAACACGGTTACTGCCGCTCGTTGTACACAGAAGATCCAAACGGAATGCTTCTTGAGTTCACTGCTGATGCACCTGGTGCAGAGAAGATCAATGCAGATCGCAAGAACGACGCTCACGCAACATTGAAGCGTTGGCTTGCGGGCGATCACACCAGCAACAACAACTACCGCTAGTCACTCGAGCATTTCATGAATGACTCGAGCGTTCTCTTCGTTCACGGGTCGTTTCTTCCCAGCCTGACGTGGATACCTGTTATCGAACGTCTTGCACAACACGGCCAGGACTGTCACACCATTGACTTGCCGTTCACGTCGTTAGCCGATGACGTTGCTGCGTTAAGCAACAAGATTTCTGAATTACAGAGATCGTACGGTGCTGTCACCGTGGTGGGTCATAGCTATACAGGTATCACCGTGTCGGCTGCATCACATGCAGCACAGCACTTGGTGTTTGTTGCGGCGCGTATGCCTGCGCTGGGTGAATCGCAAGCGGCGATTTCACCACAGTGGGGCAACCCAGAGTTTCGCTCGTGTTTGAATATCTCGAGTGATGGTGAATTGTCCTTGACGGATGATGCAGATCGATTCTTGTTCCATCGCAGTCCAGTGGCGTTGGCACGTCTTGCAATGCAGTATCGCCGGCCAATGCGTAGTGAAATACCCGTGGAACCGATGGAAAACCCTGCATGGTTAACTGTGCCTAGTAGTTACATCGTGTGTACAGATGACCAAGCAGTGCAATTAGATCAGCAACGAATGCGTGCAGGTTGGGCCAAGCACTCCATCGAGATCGACACTGATCACTCGCCGTTCTTCTCTGCACCGCAAGCAACTGCAGATTTCATTCTCGAAACGCATCGCACAGAAACGGCGTAGCGAATGTTGAAGAACTATTTCGGCAGCGGGTCAGTGGTGGGCAACACAGACATGTGCGAAAAGTCTTCAGAGATGGCACGTGATGTGTTTAACAACAAGGGCAAATGCGTCTTCTTCAGTTCAGCAATCGATGTCTCTGCAGCATTCGTCGTCACATTGACAGCGGCAATCACAGAACCGTTGCCATCAGTGACAGGTGCTGCAATAGAACGAATGCCAAATGACAAGCGTTCATCCGATAGCGCCCAACCACGTGTGCGTACTTCGGCAAGTGCAACATCAATTTCTTTGCGCGTGGGCTTGACGCGCGGAACAACATTGGACTGTGAAGGAATCTTCAACACAGCGTCGAGTTCTTTTGTAGACAGTGACGACAACAGCACATGGCCCATCGATGTAGCGACGGCAGGGAAGCGCGTGCCAATCTGCACGGACAAGCCAATGATTTTTGGCACCGGCACTCGTGCGGTGTACACAATGTCGCTTCCATCAAGCTGCGACATGCTGCTTGATTCATGTGTTTGCGACACCAATGACACCAAGTGCGGACGTGCAATGTCCCACACGCCTTGCGCATTGATGTACGACATGCCGAGTTCCAGCACCTTTGGCGTGAGCATGAACACACCATCATTCGAACGCACATACCCGAGCTGTTCCAACGTGAGCAACAGTCGACGGGCAGTAGGTCGCGCTAAGTCGGCTGCAGCGGCAACTTCGCTGACAGTGAGTGCAAGGTGCGACAACGAGAACGCACGAATCACGTTGAGTCCGCGCGCTAGTGCTTCAACAAAGTCGGGCTCATCTCGTTTTGCTGCCATTGTTCGCGCCTCCCAGCACCCATTCATATCCCCCAACCCGAAAGCAGTGAAATCATGAACTCCCCACAGAATACGGCGAAGCCGCTCGAAGGACTAATAGTTGCGGACTTGTCGCGAGTGTTGGCCGGTCCTTATTGCTCGATGTTGTTGGCAGACATGGGCGCCACGGTGGTGAAGGTGGAAAGTGCAGCAGGCGATGACACGCGCACATGGGTGCCGCCCACCAAAGATGGTGTTGCTACCTATTACATGTCGATCAACCGCAACAAGAAGTCGATTGTTCTGGACTACGGCAATCCCGATGACTTGGAACTGGTGAAGACATTGGTGCGCAGCGCCGACATTTGCCTGGAGAACTTCAAGGTCGGTGGCTTGAAGAAATTCGGGCTGGATTACGAATCAGTCAGCAAGACCAATCCAGGCTTGATCTATCTCTCCATCAGCGGTTTTGGAACTGCCGAAGGTGCATGGTTGCCGGGGTACGACCTCATCGTGCAAGCAGTGTCTGGTCTCATGAGCCTCACGGGCGACCCAAAGGGTGAGCCGTTCCGTGCAGGCATCTCCGTGTTCGACGTGATGGCAGGTCTGCACGGAACCATCGGTGTTCTTGCTGCATTGCATCAGCGCAATATGACGGGCAAGGGACAACACGTGGAAGTGAATCTATTGTCATCTGCGATGTCGGGCTTGGTGAACCAAACAGCTGCATACACCGCTGCTGGAGTCGTGCCATTCCGCATGGGAAATGCTCACCCCAGCTTGTTTCCGTATGAAGCGTTGCCAACAAAGGACCGCGACCTCATCATCGCTGCCGGTAACGACAAGCAGTTCCGCGCATTGTGTGGTGTGCTGGGCATAGAAGCAATTGCAGACGACCCACGTTTCAAGATCAACGCAGACCGCACAAAGAATCGTGAAGAGTTGCGCCCATTCCTCTTGGAGAAGTTGGCTGAGTGGATGTCAGACGACTTGTTCATTGAGCTGAACAAAGTTGGTGTGCCATGCGGACCAATTAACAGTATTGGCGATGGCGTTGAGCTTGCAGAGAAGTTGGGACTTCGCCCGCGCGTCACTGTTGGCGAAGGCGATCGCGAAGTCACCTTGGTTCGTAACCCGATCACGTTTAGCGACGGTGAACTTGAATATCGATTGCCACCACCGCATTTGGGCGAGCACTCCGATGAAATTCGTGACTGGTTGAAAGGACTGGATTAATCATGGCTACAGAACAACCCACATACCGCACAGGTCTTGGAACATCGGATGCTGACAGCATCACGTTGTTGGGACATGACTTGGCGTCGGAATTCCTTGGCAAGATTTCCTTTGGTGAACTTGCGTATTACTTGATTGCTAAGCAGCGCCCATCCAAGGGTCAATTGGTGATGTTCGAAGCAGTGCTTGCAGCATTGGCAGACCACGGCTTCACACCTACCGCAATCGCAGCACGTCTCACATACGCCAGCGCACCGGACTCGCTGCAAGGCGCATTGGCAGCAGGACTTCTTGGTGGCGGTTCACGCTTCCTCGGTGTTACGGAAGACTGCGCACTGTTCTTGAATGCACAGCTGCAAGAAGTGGGAACACAGACTCGCACTGATGCCGAATGGGATGACGTTGCGCGCAATGTCGTGCGGTCTCAAAAGGAGATCGGAAAGTTTGTTCCTGGTCTTGGTCACCCCGTACACAAGCAGGGTGACCCACGCACACCGGTATTGATGTCCTTGGCTCGCGAGAACGGAACCTTCGGTCCGCACCTTGCGTTGTTTGAAGCAATTGGCCGTTCACACTCCGATGTCCTTGGCAAGCACTTGCCTCTAAACGGCGCCGGTGTTTGTGGTGCGGTGCTGGCAGACCTCGGCCTTCCCCTTGGTGTGATGCGCGGTGTCGCCCTCCTGGCCCGCTGTGCCGGACTGCTCGGCCACATCGTGGAAGAGCAGACCCATCCGGTGGGAATCGACATCTATATGAACGTCGACCGCAACATCGACTACCAGCCCCCCAAATAGGGCAAAGAGCCCAAACCCAAGCCCCATAAGGGTTTCATAGTGCAACCCGCGGTTCTGTGCCGCGGGACACACGAAATCCACCCTCTGGTGACCGCCTATTGGTAATTTGTCCGCTAGTCGGGCAAATAGCCCACACTTCACCTCCTGGGGGAAAACACAATGGCAAACGCACTTGCACCCAGCGCAACTCAGCGCTGGCACAAATGGGTAGAAGAGCATCCAGTAGGCGGCCTCGCCGTCATTGGTCTCATCGCCACACAACTTGGTACATATTTCGGCTACTGCTTCCAAGCAATCGGCCTTCCACAGCTTCCATGGCCTGCCTATAACGGTGCCTTGATCGGTGGCGCTGGCACATGGGGTAGCCCCATCAGCCAGTACTTCGCTGGTCAGTCCATGCACTTCGTCAATGGCATCGTGTTCTGCATCTTGTTCGGCGTTATCGCTCACAAGCAGATCCCGGTCAAGGGCCATGTAGCAAAGGGTCTGATCTATGGCGTCATCATGACGATCATCAGCATCGGTTTCCTTGTTCCATACGCATACGCACCGAAGCAGGGCTACGGCCTCTTCTCCTTCGATACGCCAAACGGTTGGAAGCTTCCAGCAGGCGTT
>CAEZUX010000012.1_pt1 | contig 12625 bp, 12 predicted proteins | sample 7264591 | NCBI WGS metagenome assembly CAEZUX01 (sample SAMEA6813842, study PRJEB35770) | uncultured Acidimicrobiaceae bacterium | biome: Freshwater; feature: Freshwater reservoir; material: water | place: Czech Republic | collected 2017-05-23 | depth 0.5m m | reverse complement strand
TTGTGCCGCCTGCGTGTAACCCATCTCCACAACAAGTAATCCACCACTGCGCAACCACTGAGATGCGTCTGCGGTAATCACTCGAATGTCATCAAGACCGTCACTGCCGGCGAAGAGTGCAGAATGCGGCTCCCATTCATTCACACTCACTTCAACTTCTGCATCACCTTGTGCGATATACGGCGGGTTGCTCACCACAACATCAAGCGAACCAGCAACATCTGATGGCAGGGCATCCCACCAGGATCCCACTTCGAATCGAGCACCAACAGCAGGGCGTCCGATGCCAGCAGCATTCGCACGCGCAACATCGATGGCATCAGCAGATGCATCCGTCATCCACACCGTCGCTGAATGCAACGGCAGTTCGTGCAGCAATGACAAACCAATCGCACCAGAACCCGTACCTAAGTCCGCCATCATGAATGGACCCTTGGAAGCACCCACATGTCGAAGAACGATCTCAACCGCAAGTTCCGTTTCCGGACGAGGGATGAGCACCCGTTGGTCCACCATGAGATCGAGATAACGAAACGCCCAACGACCCATGACGTATTGCACCGGTTCACCATCTAGAACTCGCCGAATCATCGCATCTAAGTGAATTCCCGAGCGAGCATTCACTAACTCATCAAGTTCTGCAGTGAACTCTTCTGCATCAAGACCACTGGCGTGTTCACACAACCACCGAGCAACTGCAGAGTCGCCCAGCGTCTCGGCGGTATTCGCCATCAACTCTCGCCACGCAATGTGGCCGTTGGGATTACTCATTGTTGGCGAGTTGACGGGCACGAAGGTCCGCCGACAGCGCGTCGACCACAGGGTCGAGTTCTCCGCCAAGAGCAGCCTGCAACTGATACAAGGTGAAGCCGATGCGGTGATCGGTGATGCGGTTTTCCTTGTAGTTGTACGTACGAATCTTTTCGCCACGACCACCGCCGCCGATTTGTGCGCGGCGCTCTAATGATGCGGCAGCTTCCTGCTCATCCTGGCGAAGTTTCAACAAACGAGAACGAAGAACGGTCATGGCACGTGCACGGTTCTGCAACTGGCTGCGCTCGTCCTGCATCGCGACAACCAAGCCGGTGGGCTTGTGTGTGATTCGCACGGCAGAGTCAGTGGTATTCACGTGCTGACCGCCAGCACCTGATGCGCGATAGACGTCAATCTGCAAATCGTTGTTGTCAATTTCAACATCGACTTCTTCTGCTTCCGTCATAATCGCAACAGTCGCCGACGATGTGTGGATACGTCCTTGAGCCTCTGTTGCGGGCACGCGTTGTACACGGTGTGGTCCGCCTTCGAAACGTAAGCGACTCCAAGCATCGTCACCACTGAACATCAATGTGGCCTGGTTGATGCCACCCATTTCAGAACCATCCTCTTGGATGACTTCCACTTTCCATCCGCGCTTTGCGGCGTAGGACTGATACATCTCCATGAGATCTCGAGCAAACAAGTTGGCCTCTTCGCCACCTTCCGCACCACGAATTTCCATGATGACGTTCTTCCCATCATTCGGATCCGGTGGAAGCAAGAGAACTTTCAACAGTTCTTCTAGTTCTTCTACACGAGCTTCAGCGGCAACTGCTTCGGCGCGGAATGATTCGCGCTCATCGCCGCTGGTCTCGTTCATGAGTTCTTTGGCGGCTTCGGCATCGCCTTTGGCGTCACGAAGATTACGGATGCACTGAATCAGCGGCGTGAGTTGCTTGTACTTACGCGACGCCTCACGTAGACGATTCTGATCGCCCAAGACCTCTGGGCTACCCAGGCTCACCTCTAATTCGGTGTAGTCCCGTTCAATGGACTCAAGCCTGCCGTTCATGGGAATACAGGCTACGCCGAGAGCGCCTTACTTCTTACGGACTTCCCGAAACACAAACGAGTTGCTGGAGGGCTGGTATTCATACACGCCATATGACTTCCAACGACGCGAAGAATAGCCCTCAGCGAACACTTCACCATTGCGTTGGTTCACTTCGGGCCGATTGATGGTGCGAGTCAGTGTGGTTCCGTTGTCGATATCCATCCATGTCCATTGACAGTGCGAATCACCGCTCCATGGATATGCAAAGAAACCGCCATAGATGGGGCCGCCCTTTGCTTTCTCGTCTTCATACGTCACGAAAAAGTCAATTGCTCCGTCATTCGTGAAGTCATGCGAATACACCTTGACGGGCATAGTCCCTTTGCCGCCAGCCAATTGAGAAGAGTCGTCATTCCACCGCACACCATCCCACCAATAGAACGTGAGACTTCCTTCGGTGATCAACATGGCGCGGACACCGCACTCACCTTTTGATACTTGTGAGACATCAACAACGTCAAACGACTTCACAAACTTGTTCCATGCCTTTGTGGCAGCGCCAACGGCCCAAGGAACCGATGTTGATGTCGCCGGGGGCTCAGTTGACATTGCAACGGTATTCGCTGAATTCCCCGCGCCAATCGTGCAGGCCGACAACGTGATGCCCACCGCAATCACCACGGGAACGAGACGACGATTCATAGCCCGAACAAAGTAGGCGAAGCAGAACTCAAATGTTGAGATACTGAAAAGATACGGGAATAGACGCGCGCTCGCCCATCTTCTGCATGGATGGTGTGACGTCCTTTGCACGAGCTACCACCACTGCGCGGCGAACACCGCATCGAGATGCTGCATCGACTGCAAACGGCACTACATCGAGGTCAATGCCCTGAACAAAAACAGCAACTGATGATTCGCCTTCAAGCGTTGTACCCAATGCAACACATGGCACTGCATCTTTGAGATTCGTGCGGCGCACCGGTGGGTCTGCCGGCGAAAGATCTGCAAACCCTATAGATGCTGGATTGTTCATTGCGCGCCAACGATGCATACGTTCTGCGCCGAACTGATTGAACGGATGCACCATTGCATCTGGTTCACGGTGGACAGCAACCGCTTCGATGACGTTGCGCAATGCTTCTTCTTTCGGAAGCTCGCCATGCACCATTGCAAATGCTTCACGATCATTGACACCCATGCCCACTTCAAGACGCGATTCACCAGTGGTGTTGTCGTCAACGACACGACACATTTCAAGACCACGCACTTCACCGACAACGATGCCGTGTTCAATCAATGCATCAGCACCAGATGAAGCGATGAGATCCATCATTGCCACGTGTTCAGGTTTGGCTTCGACGTTTGGCAAGTGTGGCTCGGCCACTGCAGGAAGAAGTGAACGATCGTTCACATGCCACACGGTGATGGAAGAAGTAAAGAACTGTGCGCGCCGGGCGATGATGCCTGAGTCACGTTCCACCAAAAGGTGAACTGGCTTCTCGAAGCGTGAGGTCCACGCAAGTACGGGACCAAGTGCGCGAGAGGATTCTCCATCGATGAGAACCCACGTTGCATCACTTGTCACGAATGCTGCGCCAAGGCCGAAGACTTCAGGACTTCCCTCTGGGTCGGATGCAAGACCTAAGTGTTCACGCACGAGGGCGCGCAACTTTAAAGCGAGAAGACGAGAGCGTCGTTCAAGGTCGGCGTCATTCATACGCGTGTGTGATTGCTAGATGTGAAGCGTGACGCGGGGCGCCACACGGAATCACTCTGGGCGTGCAGGTGCGTTGGCGCGCTGGCCGTAACGCTTGTTGAAGCGCTCCACGCGTCCACCAGTGTCAACAAGCTTCTGCTTGCCGGTGTAGAACGGGTGGCACTCGTTGCAAAGTTCGAGCGAGATGGGCTGACCCTTGACGCTGCGTGTGGTGAATGTGTTTCCACATGAACACTTCACGTTGACTTCGTTGTACTCGGGGTGGGTATCAATCTTCATGTCTCTGGCATCTCCTCGAAACGGACTTTTGAGTGTATCGGCACTAGGCGCCGGGCGTCTTGGCGATCTCAGCCAAGAATTCGTCGTTGGTGCTAAAGGTTTTCAGGCGGTCCATCAGCATTTCCAGGCCTGGGGCGGGGTTTCCGTCCTGGGCAAGGCCCGAAAGCACGCGGCGGAGCTTCCAGACCAGTTGCAGCTGCTTGCGCTCGAAAAGGAGCTCCTCGTGGCGGGTGCTGGAGGCATCCACGTCGATGGCAGGGAATACGCGGCGCTCGGCGATGCGACGGTCGAGGCGCAATTCCATGTTGCCAGTGCCCTTGAACTCTTCAAAGATGGCTTCGTCCATGCGGCTGTTCGTCTCAACGAGAGCGGTTGCCAAGATGGTGAGCGAGCCACCCTCTTCAATGTTGCGAGCCGAACCGAAGAACTTCTTTGGTGGGTACAACGCACCAGCATCGATACCACCGGACATGATGCGGCCGCTTGCAGGTGCAGACAAGTTGTATGCACGAGACAAACGCGTGATGCCGTCGAGGATGATGACAACGTCCTCACCCATCTCCACCATGCGCTTCGCCTTTTCAATTGTCATCTCAGCGATGTGCGTGTGCTCATCACTTGGACGATCGAATGTTGAAGCAATGACTTCGCCCTTCACAGTGCGACGCATGTCGGTCACTTCTTCAGGACGCTCGTCAATGAGAAGAACAATGAGCTTGACCTCTGGGTTGTTCTTTTCAATCGACGCAGCAATTGTCTTCATCACAGTGGTCTTACCGGCCTTTGGAGGCGACACGATGAGTCCGCGCTGACCTTTACCGATTGGTGCGATGAGGTCGATGATGCGTGCAGTCATGTTTGTTGGATCACGAGGATCTTCCATGCGCAACTTCGAGTCAGGGAACAACGGCGTGAGATCTTCGAAACGAGGACGTTGACGTGCCTTTTCTGGATCTTGACCATTGACAGTGTGAATCTCCAACATTGCTGGGTTCTTCTCGTTGCGACCAGCAGGACGTGACATACCGGTGACGTGGTCACCCTTACGCAATCCGAACTGTCGTGTGAGTTTCACGGGAATGTATGCATCTTCACGTGTTGGCTGATAGCCACCGATACGCAAGAAGCCGTAGCCCTCATCGCGAAGATCGAGGTAACCCTCCACCCTCACTGGATCAGTGCTGATGTTTTCATTCGGCTCGCCAGTGTCGTAGCGATCATCACCTTGTGGGCCTTCATCGCGACCATTGCGTCCACGACGGCGACGACGACTGTTACGTCCACCACGCTCTTCCCAATCGCCACCTTGACCTTGGTTCTGCTGACGGTTTTGGTTCTGACCCTGGCCTTGCTGACGCTGCTGGTTGTTCTGACGTGGGCCGCGCTCTTCGCGATCGCCACGCTCTTCGCGGTCACCGCGGTTGTTGCGGTTATTGCGTCCGCCACCTTGCTGCTTCAACTCGCCCATGCGACCTTCATGCTGTGCGAGTTCAATCTCCCACTCTGCAAGAGGCTCACCATCGGCACCGACGTACAGAACGGGCTCGGAGGATTCCTTCGCAGGCTTCTCTTCCCGATCGCCACGCTCTGCACGATCACCACGATCGTTGCGGTTGTTGCGGCCACCACGCTCGCCGCGAGCAGGACGCTCATCGGCATCATCAGCTGCATCATCAGCTTCTTCTTCGCGTGCGGGCTTTTCCGCTTTGACGGCCTTCTTTGCCGGCGCGGCAGAGGCGCCGGTCTTTTCGAGGATCTTCTCGACGAGGATTGCCTTCGTTGCACGGGCTGGTGCTTTCACGCCCAATGCTTCAGCAATCGCTGTCAATTGTTCTTTGTCCTTGGATTCAAGGGCGGACTTCTCAAGGGCTTCAGCAGCCATGATTTCCTGCTTTCCTACGACCATTATGAGGGCCGATGAAGGGTTGACGTGCAAACACCGAGGCGTTCCACGCACTGGGGAATCTCGACCCCCCTCTGCGAGGGCGGGGAGAACTCGGATATCCGAGCGACCCTCACCCTAGCCCCAATCCCCCGCCACGACAACGACCAGAGATTCCGAGCGGCAGAAACGCCCAGGGGCAACTGTCAGAACGACGAGGAAGGAACGAGGAAATGCGGTCCGATAAAGCCGATGTGGATTTTCTTCGTTGCCCCTTTGGTGTCGTCAAAGAAGTACACGCGAGGAATCTGGTCACCGCCACGCATCTGAATTTTCGCATGCGCCACCATCAGCTTCATTCCAGTGACGTCAAGATCTGTCGAGACTTTGAAGACCCTCTTCGCCTTCAAAGTTGGATCTTTCATCGTTGGTTCGGATTCCTTCATTGCAATCTTGTTTGCGAAGTAGCCGCCACCATCATCACACCACTTCAAAAAGTCGCCATTGAATTTCTTACGAGAAACGGCAATGGCATATGACTCCATCGCCCCAAAGAGTTGGCTGATGTCGCCTGCCCATGTCTCCGAACTTGCCGAACCATCGAGTACTTCAATTGATCGCTCAGCACTTTCCGGAATGACAAGGTGCTTCACATGGTTCCGAGCTTCCGCAATCGTTCCCACGATGTTCTGTCGTTTCATCCGAAGATGGATGGGGGGCTCTCCCGATGTCAGTCGCCCCACCAATGAGTTGAGGTAATTCTCTGCCTTTGCGGCTTCTTCCTCTGCAGCAATCGCAGCGACAAGAACTTCTTCCTGCAGATAATCAATCTGATCGCGTAGTCGTTGAATTTCTGCCGCATTCTCACTGGGGTCAAGTGGTCGAACGATTGCTCCCGTATCGATGGATGCTCCGCGCGACTTTGCATCCTGAAGTAATTCAATTCTCTTCTGATCACACTCGCGCTTCAACATTGCCCATGTGACAGGTACCGATGGCCACTGCGATGTCATGCCGATTCGACGCAACATCATTCGGCCAAGTGTCTTCTGATTGTCATCAAGGTCAGTCGAAGAAATGAAATATGTCAAACGTTCGTCATGCGGCGCAGCGATGACACCCGGCATCATGAGACGCGCCCCCACTTCTTCCAAGCGGTGCGATGGAGCAAGAACTCCATTGAGATACTTGATTGACTTTTCATCAACGGCAAATACCTGGGCAAGACCAGCCAACGTTTCACTTGCGCGAGTTGCACGCTGTATCGACAATTTGCGTTCTGTGCCTTTGCCAACACGCATCAATAGGTAGGGAATTGAACGCTCTTCGTCGTTCAAGCCTTCCATCAGTTCATCAAGCGCATTCTGATCATCCACTTCGCGCGGTTGCACCTCGATGCTGTCACGGCCGATCTGCGGTTCTCCACCGCCAAGTAAAAGGTTGCGAATCACTCGAGGAGCATTCACAATTCCCACTTGATTGTGCGGAAGTTCCGTCAACACGTCAGCCCACAGAACATTCTCTTCTGGAGTCCAGATTGCGGTGATGGATGTAATCCATGTTCCTTCGTGTTCTTCCACCAAGTTGAGCTGCACTGCCCTACCAAGTGAGTTCTCAAAGGTCGACCACGTAGCCGTACGAATTCCATCAACGACAACAGAATCCTTCTCGATCTTGATGGGGGTCCCGCGAGAGGACAGCCACTCGGTGAACTCACGGGGCAATTCGTCAATCAGACTGAGTGAATTGTCCGTCCAAACCGCGCGATACACGTGTGTCATTGATGCCCCCATCGCTATTTAGGGAATTGTAAGTCCGCCATTTACGTTTAGACGAAGCCCATTACCGAAGGCCCCTCGAAGCCTCAACTGATACGGTCGAAGGCATGAAGTTAGGCCCCGGACTCACATTTTCTTGGAAGCGCGCACTCGGAATCACCGCCGCGAAGCGCAAGGTTTCACGTGCAACTGGCATTCCGCTGACCCGCTCGGGTCGTCGCGCCAAGTTGGGCAAGTTCCTGGGCATGAAGTGAAGCGCCTGATTGCGGCTGCCTTTGCAGGTGCACTTGTGCTCACCGCATGCGGTTCCTCCGATAGCAGCGGCATCAATGAGGATTACGCAGAATTCTGCGCAATGGCAAAAGACCTCGAGACAGCGAGCGCTGGCCCGCACGGTGAAGACCCTGCTGCGATCACTGATCCAAAGGTGATGAAAGACGTGTGGACGAAAGTGGCTGCACTTTCGCAAAAGATGGCAGACAATGCACCCGACGAAGTGAAAGATGACGTCACAAAAATGATTGGTGGCATTATCGCGATGAACAAAATCTTCTCGGCTAATGGATATGACCTCACCGGCATGGCAACGGATGTCAAAGTGCGAGAGGCACTGACGAAAATTACGAGCGACGAATCAATCATCGAAGCATCAGCTCGCTTTCAAAAGTTCATGACAAAGAACTGCGGCGTCAACGCCAACTAGCGCCTGTCACGCAACGCTCTTTCATCACGGCTGCATCAGAGTTGTTCGGAATCCCGGACACACCCATGAGGTACTTTGATAGTGCAGGGAAAGCAAAGCGACCCGCTCCTCTTTCCCCGCGATGAAAGGAGCCACAATGGCCGCAGACCCACGTTGGGTACCGAGTCCCGCTTTCCTCAAGGCTTTCGAAGCCGCGTGTCTTGCACACGGGAATGACGCTCGAAAGATCAACCGCGAGCCGTACATCGGACACCTGATGGGCGTAGCCAGCATTGTGATTGAGCACAACGGCACGCAGGACCAGGCCATTGCAGCGCTTCTTCACGACATCATCGAAGACTCACCAATGACATTCGATGAACTTGAATTTCAGTTCGGTCCGGCCGTTCGCAAGATTGTCCAAGCGTGTACCGATGCGACTCATGCCGAGAAGGCCATCGAGAAGAAGGAGCGCAAGAACCTGACAAAGGAGCAATACGAAGACAAGTGGTGGCGACGCAAGAAGGGCTATCTCGACCGCTTGGTGCAGAAGGACCACACCGACCCTTCTGTTCTCGTTGCATTGGCGGACAAAGTCAACAACGGCGAAAAGACCGCACTAGACCTTCGTGGTAAATCAGAAGAAGAGATTCAGGCGTTTCGAGACAGTTTCAATACTGGATTTGAGCTGCAATGCAAGTGGTATCAAGGCCTTGCTGATGCCTTCACCACACCCAACAAGAAATACGAGCCATTGCATCAACGCTTGGTCGACCGATTCGTTGCCGCCGTCAACGAGATGTACCCCCGATAACAACCCACTGAGGAGAACCAAACACACATGTGCCATTTCAACTTCGAGATTCCCGAACTGAATTCTGAAGAGATCAAATTCGCTGCTCAAGAACATGTGCAGATACTTGATTGGTTCATTCTCGAAGGAGGTGAACACGATGAAGAGAAATTGGCCCAAGAAGAACTGCATGAAGTTCGACTTGACGGAATCCAATACTTCATTGGTTTCCCCACCTGTTACAAAGATGCATATTACGAATACGTCTCCGACGAAGAGGAATACGACGACTGCGTCGTCGAGATTGCAGCCCTTGCCGTCCACGGTGCACCGTATTCAAACGAGTCGCTTCAGAAGTTTGTCGAGCCAGTACAAATCATCTCCGACAACCACTTCATCGAAATTGACATCATCGATGATCTCGAAGGAATGGTGTGGGTGTGCCGTCGCTTTACGAAAGCACAGTTGGCCAGTGAGGATTTCCACAACATGATGAGCTACTTCGTCGGCATCTCAAAAGATGTTCGTTACGCAGTCTTCTCGGGGAACTACTGATCATGGGAACTCCACGGAAGTGTCCGGAGTGCGGAACAAAACTCCTGCGAATTGTCTACGGGATGCCTGGGCCTGATCTCTTCGATGAAGCCGAGCAAGGAAAAGTCCTTCTTGGAGGCTGCTGCATTTCGTTCAACGTTCCCACCTGGGGATGCTCACATTGCGGTTGGACATACGCGCGACCGTTGAATCTCACCGACGAAGAAAAGCTACGTCTCGAAGTTCTAGGATATCTCGACTAGCGATTCGCGACAAACGCTTCAACGGCAGCCAAGTCATTGGGCAAATCGTTGGTGCGTTCTGGCTTGTTGAACAAGTCAGCGAGATGCTCTGGCAGCTCTGGACGAACACCCGTCGCACGCTCCACTGCATCGGGGAACTTTGCTGGATGCGCCGTAGCAAGAGTCAGCATCGTCACGCCGTCTTCCGCCAACTCACGAGCAGCCTTCACGCCCACAGCGGTATGTGGGTCAATGAGCATCCCGGTCTCTTCGTAGACCGAGCGAATTGTTGACAAGGTGTCATGGTCATTCGCACGAGCAGCACGGAAAGTCGGTGCAATCCACTGCTCGTACTGATCTTGCTCCACATTCAACTGTCCTCGATCACGGAAACGCTGCAACTGAGATGCCGTCATTCCCCCGTCGCGGCCATTCATCTCAAACAACAACCGTTCAAAGTTTGATGAGACTTGAATATCCATGCTGGGACTCAATGTTGGGTGAACGCCGGTGACATTCATATTCTGCGATTCAAAGAATCGCGTGAGGATGTCGTTCTCGTTCGATGCAACAACAAGGCGACGAATCGGTGCACCCATTTGCTTTGCGATCCACCCGCTCAAAACGTTGCCGAAGTTGCCAGTCGGCACAGTGATGTCAATGGGGCCACTCAATCGACGAGTTGCTTCGACGTAGTACACGACCTGTGCCATAACGCGCGCCCAGTTAATGCTGTTCACTGCGGAGAGATTGTGCTTCTCACGGAAAGGCGCATCGTTAAACATGGCCTTCACCAAGTCTTGGCAATCATCGAAAGTTCCGTCAATCGCCACTGTGCGCACATTGGGTGAATCAATGGTCGTCATCTGACGACGCTGCACATCGCTGACGCGTCCCTTTGGATACAAGATGACGATGTCAACGTTTGCGCAATTCTTCACGCCATCGATTGCTGCACTGCCGGTGTCGCCACTGGTAGCACCAACAATCGTGACCTTCTCATTACGTTCCGTGAGGATGTGATCAAAGATTCGACCCAGCAACTGCAGCGCAACATCTTTAAAAGCAAGCGTCGGGCCATGGAAAAGCTCCATGAGTTTGTGCCCTGGCTGCAAGTCAACAATCGGGACCACATCGGGGTGGCGAAATGTTGCATATGCATCACGAGTAAGGCGCAACATGGTCTCGTTACTGATGTCTCCACCGAGATACGGGGCAAACACTGCTGCAGCTAGTTCTGCATATGTTCCAGATGTATCTGCAGGCAGTGAAGGCCACGACTGCGGCACATACAAACCACCGTCGGTCGCAAGACCAGCAAGAACGACATCTGCAAAACCGAGTACAGGCGCCGAACCACGCGTGGAGACGTACTGCATGTAGTTATTCGCCAATAACGCGAATCAGGCCAGAGGCACGGCGCACTGCAGGCGACTTACGGAATTCGCTGACACACGCCTGCACATCGGCTTCGCGTGCACGGTGCGTAATGAACACGAGACGAGCATCTTCGCCCATGCCCTCTTGCTCGGCTGCACGAATGCTGACGCCATGACTTGCAAACACACCGGTGATTGCATGCAACACACCTGGCTTATCTTCAACATCAAGTCCGATGAGATACTGCGAAGAGGTTTCATCAATCGGCATCACAGGCACCCGCTTGAACGAGCCAAGCATGCCGAACGTCTTCTTTTGCAAGTTGACGGCTGCGTCGATGACATCGCCCAACACGGCCGACGCTGTAGGGAATCCACCTGCACCGCGACCGTAGAACATGAGTTGTCCGACAGCATCGCCTTCAACAAAGACAGCATTGTATGAATCACGCACGCTGGCCAATGGATGTTCCGTGGGAACCATTGCTGGGTGAACGCGAACTGCAATTGTGTCGGTGTCATCAATCTTTTCTGCGATGGCAAGAAGCTTGACGACGTATCCAAGACGACGTGCGATGGCAATATCCGCAGCAGTTACACCACTGATACCTTCGTGATACACATCGCCAGCGACAACGCGTGCGCCGAATGCGATGCTCGCGATGATCGCGGCTTTTGCGCCAGCGTCGAAACCCTCAACATCGGCAGTCGGGTCGCGCTCGGCAAAACCAAGACGCTGTGCTTCGCTGAGGGCTGCTGAATAGTCAGCGCCCTCATCCGTCATCTTCGTGAGAATGAAGTTGGTCGTGCCATTCACAATGCCCATCACTCGTGTGACAGGTTCACCGCGAAGAGATTCACGCAATGCACGAATGAGCGGAATGCCACCCGCTACTGCTGCTTCAAATAAGAGATCAACGCCAGCGGCATCAGACTGCGCCCAGAGTTCATGACCCACGTTGGCAAGTAGTTCTTTGTTCGCTGTAATCACAGGCTTGCCATGTGAGAGAGCGGTCGCGATGAGTTCACGGGCTGGCTCGATGCCGCCCATCACCTCGACGATGATGTCGACCGTCGGGTCATTCACCACGGCATGTGCGTCACGCGTGAGTACGCCCTCGGGTAACTGCACTTCGCGGTCGCGGCTGATGTTGCGCACGGCCACACGAGAAATCTGCAAGCGCACCCCGGTACGAGCCTCAATGACATCGGCCTGACGCTCGACCAACTGAACGAGTGCGGCGCCGACATTGCCACAGCCAAGAAGGCCGATACGCACGACGGAAGGTGACTGGGGGGCTTGTGCCATAGGGGTACAAGCCTAGGGCTACCCCTGTGGATAACGAAAGGGGTTTATTCCCTTACCAGGGTTACCAATCAGCCGAGTCGTAGCCCTCTTCTTCGCCGTCGACCATCTCATCGTCCAACAAGATGTCGTCCCCATTCAGCAGCACAAGATCATCGGCCACATCAACGAACTCATCCCAGGTCAGGCCACAGGACAAACAACGAATGTCGTCGCCGCC
>CAEZUX010000011.1_pt1 | contig 12634 bp, 12 predicted proteins | sample 7264591 | NCBI WGS metagenome assembly CAEZUX01 (sample SAMEA6813842, study PRJEB35770) | uncultured Acidimicrobiaceae bacterium | biome: Freshwater; feature: Freshwater reservoir; material: water | place: Czech Republic | collected 2017-05-23 | depth 0.5m m | reverse complement strand
GATGTGCGCTCCCCACGTAGTTGGTTTGCGGACTGGCATGAAGACGGTGGCGACATTGCGATTGTCCTGGAAGACATGTCTCCTTCTGAGCAAGGAGACCAAATCGATGCGTGTGGCATTGAACATGCAACCTTGGCGGTGGAGCAGTTGGTCAAGATGCAAGGCCCTCGATGGAACGACCCCACGCTGGCAGACATTGATTGGCTGCAGCGTCGTGACGCCGCTGATGCCGAACGATTGTCAGCATTGATTGGCATGGTTCTTCCTGGATTCCTCGCCACGTATACCGACGCAATCCTTCGCGATGTGGGACAGGCCGGATTGGACTTCATCACCACACTGGCATCAAAAATTTCTGATTACATCGCGGCAAAAGATGCGCCGTTCACCATCACCCATGGCGATTATCGATTAGACAATCTTCTTTTCGCCACAACCCCCGACGGAGTGCCGTGTGCGGTGGTGGACTGGCAGACACCTGGTCATGGCAATGGCGTCTCAGACCTTGCGTATTTCATTGGTGCAGGATTGTTGCCCGCGGCACGTCGTGAGTATGAATGGCAACTTGTCGACCAATACATCGCTGGTCTCGAGTCCTATGGACACACGATTGACCATGAATGGGTGAAGAACCATTACCGACGAGAAGCAATCTCGGGCGTGATTATGGCGATCGTGGCATCGCAGATTGTCGGTCGCACTGAGCGTGGCGACAAGATGTTTGAAGTGATGGCAACACGGCATCTGCTTCAAGGCATTGAAAACAACGCACTCTCGACCTTCTAAAAGGGAGAGTGCTCCAACTCCGCCCGCTGGAACACCGTCAAAGTATCCCTGATTCCATGGGATGCCAACCTCCTTCGCCATCGCCAGTACCCGTACCGATTGCTACGGTTCTTGTGTGGCGTTGGGGGCAACGTCAAGGGGGTAAATGATTATGTGGAACTACGCACAACTGTGGACGGGTATCGCAAAGGCTGATCCAGGTCGGCCAGCTCAGATTTTCGGCGAAACCACATATTCGTGGGGTGACTTTCATCAACGATCCAATGCGTTGGCGACAGACATGGTGAATGCTGGGTTGACGCATCAGTCAAAAGTTGCGCTATATCTCTATAACTCTCCCGAGTATCTCGAGGGATGTTTTGGTGCATGGCTTGGCGGTTATGTTCCTGTCAACACGAACTATCGCTATGGACCAGAAGAAATTCTTTATTTGTTCGACAACTCCGATGCAGAAGCAGTTGTCTTTCATGCCGTCTTTACTGACTTGATTGAACAAGTGCGTGAACGTTTGCCCCTAGTGAAGCGTTGGTACATGGTTGCTGATGAATCAGGCAATGCTCTTCCCGCATGGGCTCATGACTATGAGGCAGTTGTTTCTCAACAGCATTCCGATGTTGTCCCTGTTGCTCCTTTGTCCGGCGATGACATGTTGTTCCTGTACACAGGTGGAACAACGGGCATGCCAAAGGGTGTGATGTGGCGCCAAGACGATCTGCTTGCAGTATTGGGTCGTGGCGGCAATGGCGTGACGATGACTCCGCCGGGAGAATCGGTAGAGGAGCTCATCGCACGAATCAAGCCGGGCGAAAAGGGAATCGTCACTCTCGTGGCATGTCCTCTCATGCACGGTACGGGTCAGTTCTCTGCGTTCATCACACTGGCGATGGGCGGTTGCATTCTGACGATGCCAAATCGCAATTTCGATCCTGCGAAGTTGTGGGACACCGTGGAGAAGGATTCTGTCAACACGGTCGTCATCGTGGGTCAAGCGTTTGCTGGCCCTCTGCTTGAAGTACTTGATGCCAACCCAGGCAAGTGGAATCTTTCCTCCGTTGTACAGATGGGTTCGTCTGGCGTCATGTGGAGCCAAGAAAACAAAGAAGGTTTGTTGGAGCACATTCCGCAGATGGTGATCACCGACAGTTTTGGTTCGTCCGAAGCGGTCGGCATGGGTGCATCGGTGTCGGCAAAGGGAGCTCCTGCAAAGACGGCTCAATTCGCACTTGGTCCCAACTGCGTTGTCTTCACTGAAGAAGGCAAGCGAGTCGAGGCAGGAACTGGTGAACGTGGCCTTGTGGCCGTGGGCGGTGCGATCCCTATGGGTTATTACAAGGACGAAGTGAAGTCGGCGCAAACCTTCCGCATCTTCGAAGGTCGTCGTTGGACTGTTCCTGGCGACTGGGCTGAAGTCAATGCAGATGGAACTTTGCATCTGCTCGGACGCGGTTCTGTCTGTATCAACACCGGTGGAGAGAAAGTCTTCCCTGAAGAAGTTGAAGAATGCGTCAAGACGCATGTGTCCGTTCGTGACGCAGTGGCAGTAGGTATTCCGGACAAGCGTTTCGGCGAGACCATTTGTGCAGTGGTGGAAGCAGAGCCTGGTCACGAGCCAGAACTCAGCGTGCTGAGTGACCATGTAAAGAGCCGTTTGGCTGCTTATAAGGCGCCTCGCAATGTTGTGGTGGTCTCCACCATCGGGCGCGCGCCTAATGGCAAGGTGGACTACAAGCGTCTCAAGAAACACGCCATGGACACGCTGGGGATTGCTGAATAATTACCGCTGTGCTGTCTGGTTCAACCGCTAACCTGTCATTCAGCATTAGGAGAGACCAGATGGTCCGGCAACCGGGGTAAAACCGCACGGTGCCTCCTCATCGAAAGATGAGGGATGTGGTCCCGCAGCGCGGGGCAACAGGCCTCTTCCTTCCTACTGCAGGTATCGCAATGTCAACGGAAGGAGAGTCTGATGGAACAGCATCGACACAGTCGCGTCCCATATCCGGCCTCCGGTGGGTGGACTCCCGATCAGCCAGCGGGCGATCGCTGTTTTCATACTTTTGCAACAGACCGCCCTTTTTCTCTTGAAGGTGGCGGCTCGCTTCGTAATGTCACCATTGCGTACGAAACGTGGGGCACTCTGAATGCTGACGCATCGAACGCCATCTTGGTCTGTCATGCATGGACAGGGGATAGCCACGCAGCGGGTCGCAGTGGTCAGGGTCATTCGGACAATGGTTGGTGGGATGGTCTCATCGGTCCTGGTGCAGCTATTGACACCAACAAATATTTCGTCGTGTGTTCGAATGTCCTCGGAGGTTGCCAAGGTTCGACGGGTCCTGCCTCTCCACACCCCGACGATGGAAAGCCTTATGGGCTTCGTTTCCCCGTTGTCACTATTCGCGACATGGTGCGTGCGCAAGGAAATCTTGCCGATGCATTAGGCGTGAGGAAGTGGGGTGCGGTCATCGGTGGTTCGATGGGCGGCATGCAGGCACTTGAGTGGGCCATTCTCTTCCCGGATCGTGTTGGTGCTCTTATCGCTATTGCCACGAGCATGGAAGCAAGCGCGCAACAGATTGCATGGAACTCCATTGGTCGTCGCGCGTTGTTGATGGATCCTGCGTACAACGATGGTGACTATTACGACGCAGGTCCTGATGGTGGTCCATGGAATGGTTTGTCCGTGGCACGCATGATTGCGCAAGTGACTTTCCGCACCGATTCAAAGTTCAGTGAGAAGTTTGGCCGCAAATTGGTGGACGTCAATTTCCACTCCGACGGCATTGACCTGTTCTCGCGTTTTGACGTTGAGGGATACCTTGGTCATCACGGTGACCGTCTTGTTCGTCGCTTTGATGCGAACAGTTATTTGTACATCGGCAAGGCCATGGACATGCACGATGTCGGCCGTGGTCGTGGCTCAACGGAATTGGCGATGGCGCGTATCAAGGCGCCCACGCTGACAATCAGTATTGATTCGGACATCTTGTATCCGGCGTATCAGCAAGAAGTGATTCAGCAGCATCTGAAGAACAACGACCCCCGAAATCGCCACGAGACGATCAGCAGTGTGGAGGGCCACGACGGATTCTTGATTGAAACCGTGGCGGTGGGGTATCACGTCGCCCAATTCCTGCAGGCCACCCAGTAGCACCCAATACGGTGCATCTGCGTGAGAGACTGTGAATGATGAGTTCTGTGTCCACCATTGCTTCCAGCATGAGCATTAACGCCATCGGCGGAGGGCTTGTCGTTCTTGGCATTGTTCTTCTTGTCGTCACTCTGTCTTTCTGGAAATCCGCTGTGGAAGATCCAGAGGTTCTTGCGCCGTTAGAAGTGATGGCCGACCGTAAGTACGCCCGAGCCGATGAAACGCGTCGGCTTGCAATGCTCAATATGGTTCGACCTGAAGGTGCAGAACCTGTTGTTCATCACGTTGCACCCACCATGTTGGCGCGTGAACCTGTGAGTGAACCAGAACGCCCATACCGCGACCCGTTTAATCATGCTGATGATGCCGTAGAAGTTGTTGATGGCCCTGGCGCTGTCATTGACCCATTACTGAATAACAACCAGGAGAATTACTAATGGCTGCTTTTGAACCAAATGAAATGATTGCCCGCTTCAAAGACCGCGCTGCTGCAGTTCGCAAGCGTCCGTTGCCACCAGTGGCAGGGGAAGAGCGTCAACTTTTCATCGCAAATGCTGAGACCGACTTTAGAGATTTCGCGATTATCGGTGATGCTGTGGCAACCATCGAAGATGGAATTCTCACACTGCGTATTGATTTGAATCCGTCAGCAAAGTGACGTCCTCTTTCGCTACGGCGCGAAGCAACTTTCGTCAACGCGAAGATATTCACATCATTGCCGCAATCACGGCAGTGTTTGCGTGGGGCATCGGGCCCATCTTCAATAAGACAATGACGGTGGACCCGTCAGCGATTGTCTTCTATCGCATTTTGATTGGCGTGCCTCTGATGACGGCGATGGCGTATCTCAACGGCGGTTCCCTGTCTGTCGACCTCATGAAGAGGACAGCGTTGCCTGGAGTTCTCTTCGCACTTTCCATGATCACCGGATTCGCATCCGTCAAGATGACATCGATTGCGAATGCAACGTTGATCACCACCGTGCAGCCCGTACTCGTTCTTTTCGTTGCGCCAAAGATGTTTGGTGAGAAGTTGCGACCTCGGCAAATTTTGTATTCAGGATTTGCCTTGGCAGGTGTTCTCATTGTTGTGCTCGCCGCAGCATCAACAAGTGGTGCGCATCTCAGTGGCGACTTGTTATCCGTTGCAAACGTGACGATTTGGACTTCATATTTTGTGCTCTCAAAGAAGCGGCGACTGGCTGGTGTTCATTCGTGGTCATTTTTGTCTGCGGTGTTCATCTGGAGTGCCGTTGTTGTTCTCCCGTATGGCTTCATCTTCAGCAACGATCTGGGTGCCATGACGAATGGAGACTGGGGCCGCATCATTGCCATGGCCGTGGGGCCCGGAGTTGTGGGGCATGGTCTCATGACATGGGCGCAAAGCCATGTCGATGTGACACTGGCATCACTTTTGGGGCTCTTGAGTCCAGTGATCTCAACGGCTCTGGCGTGGGCGATTTTGGACCAGAGTTTGACCCTGTGGCAGTCCGGAGGGGCTGTAGTGGTCTTGGTGTCATTGGCTTTCCTCGTGAGGGAGCAACGCACCCCAGCGGAAGCTTCACTAGGGCACGAGACCTGACCCCCGTTGCAGATAACGCCTGCCTCGCTAGGATGGTGGACACACATGCGGATGTGGCTCAGTTGGTAGAGCATCACCTTGCCAAGGTGAGGGTCGCGAGTTCGAATCTCGTCATCCGCTCCAAAGGGCGCCCTTCGGGGCGCCTTTTTCTTTGCCCTGTTTCAGGGGTGGCCGGAACCTCGGGTTCTTAGGGCTTGGTGTCGTCGGCCGACGTTGGCTTTATCCGAGAGTCCTCAATGATGCGATTGCGGATCCGCAAATACGCCACTCCGATTCCCACGCCGAACTCGAGGGAGACATTGACGAGGTGTGTCCAATTCTCATGGTGGCCCACCACCTCATGTGTGAAGCGGACGATGCGATAGGTGGTGTACACCTCGCCATCTTTTGTGACATCCGTGAAAACAGGATCATCAACAAAGTCGACAACGTCGGTTGCTTCGGAAAGCAAGTTGTATTGAGGGGGAGTCATTGCAAGGACTAAGCGAAATCAGGAATCTGCCAATTGGCGTTCTGCAGGAGAGCCAATTGAGTTCTGTTGGAGAGATGATTGATACGAATGAGGCTTGCCACTCGGTTGCGAATTGTCTGAATCGAGATGCTGAGAGCCTCTGCAATCTCGTGATCAGGTAGCCCGACGCCGATGAGTTCAATGATGTGTTGATCGTTGTCATCTTCAAAGGAGATGGTCCGGGTAAGGACACCGGGAGTCAGATGAAGCGACTTCACAGTGGGGTGGTTTGTGATTGATTCCTCGCCACTAATGGTGCGCTGAAGCGTCGGCACAAAATTGTTTGATTCCGTATTGAGCGGAAGCACATTGTTGAAGCCATATTGATGGGCCTTGACCAGTAAGGGGACTGTCGGGGTGTTGGTTGCGACAACGCGTACTAACGAAGATGCAACTGATGGACTGATATGGCGTTGCAGCATCCGATTGAAGTCAAGTCCGCTGCCCGAAGAGATCGAGATGTCGACGGGTGCTGCATGCAAGGTGTCAATGACCTGTCGGCCGGTCGAGGCAACATTGATGGAAGCAACAGCATCGTCATTCTCGAGAACTGCAATCAATGAATCGAGTGGTTCTGTGCGATCGTTGCAGACGAGAACATTCATACGGGCTCCTTTGGTTACGGGGACCCATAACTCTCTTGCTACTTTCTCATAAGGTTGCGACTATTAATTGGATTTAATTGTCATAAATCTGATGCGTCTAGGGGAAAAGTATGTCCGTTCAATTTGGAGCTCATGTCGGTGCGCAGAACGCAACAGTCGAAGAACTGCGCACGCTCTGGAAATGGTTGGATAGCGCTGGCATGGACTGGATCAGTCTGTGGGACCACTTATATGAAGCTCCTCCGGCGGGTGGCACACAGCCGCATTTTGAAGCGTTCAGCATGTTGGGGGCTCTTGCTGTTGACACATCCCAAGCGCGTCTTGGTTGTTTGGTCTTTTGCTCGCAGTATCGCAACATCGGCCTCTTGATGAAAGGCGCCATTTCTGTTGACCATCTCAGCGCTGGTCGTTTCGAACTGGGGATGGGTAGCGGTTGGCATGAGCAAGAAGCAGAAGCTTTTGGTTTCGACTTTCCTTCACAGGGCGGACGATTCAAAGTTCTTGAAGGCCAGATGCAGGCGGTGAACAAGTGGCGCAATGGTGAGCGCGTCACACAGTCGTCACCCAGTGTCGAGCTGAAGGATGCCTCGATGGTTCCAGGACCACTCGGAAAGATGCCGCTGTGGATTGGCGGTCTTGGTCCGAAGCAAACATTGCGTATGGCTGGCGCATATGCCGATGGGTGGAACGCCGCCTATTCCAGTCCGTCGCAATACAAGGAACTCAACGGGATCCTCGACGACTGGTGTGTGAAGGCGGGCCGAGAGCCGAGTGCCGTTGAGCGAAGCATCAATCTGTCATACGGATTCAGTCGCGATGATGTCTCGGTAGTGAAGAAGCAATTGGAAGGTCAATGGGGTGCGGCTGCAGGTCGAATCATCTCTGGTTCTTTGTTGGGTCGTCCACAAGATGCGATGGAACAAATTGCACCGTTTATTGAGGCCGGCGCACAGATGGTGAACATCGCAATTCGGCCACCGTGGGACCAGGACCTTCTTGCGGAATACGTGGAGACAATCGTTCCCATGATGCGCAAGGAATGGTCCTAGTCCACGTTCGAGAGGGCTCTGGCGCAGCACTATGGTGCTGGTATGCAAAAAGCTCAAGTGAACGGAATCAATCTCGCCTTTGAAGACAACGGTGGCACGGGCCCCGTTGTCATCCTTAGTCATGGGTTCTTAATGGACCACACAATGTTTGATGCACAAGTTGCAGCACTAAAGAACGACTATCGCGTCATCACATGGGACGAACGTGGTTTTGGTGAAACCATTGCAACGGGAGAATTCACCTATTGGGATTCTGCCAATGATGTTCTTGCACTGATGGACCACTTGGGAATCGAATCGGCAGTCATTGGGGGCATGTCCCAGGGAGGCTTCTTGAGCCTTCGTGTCGCTCTGACAGCGCCAGAGCGTGTGCGCGCACTCATTTTGTTGGACACACAGGCAGGCACAGAGGCCCCGGAGACGGTGGAGCCGTACAACGGTCTCCATGATGCCTGGGTGGAACACGGAGCTGTCGCGGTGCAAGACATCGTGGCAAGCCTCATTCTCGGACCCGGAGACTGGACTGAATGGTTCAACAAGTGGGGCGTGATGGTGCCGGATCAGTTCACCAAGGCTTTCCATTGCCTGATGCATCGTGACGATGTCACGCCACGTTTGGGAGAGATCACATGCCCCGCACTGATTGTCCATGGAACCGCTGATGCGTCCATCCCGATGGAGAAGGCGGAGGTTCTGCGCGACGGTCTCGGAGGCACCGCAACGTTGGTTGCTATCGAGGGTGGTCCTCATGCCGCCAACATGACTCATGCAGAGCCGGTGAACGAGGCAATCCTTCGGTTCTTGTCTGCGCTGAACTAACTGAAAGACTGGTCCCATCACGATTGAGGGGGACTCATGCCGTTGGAACTAGATCTCGGACCAGCAGCGCAAGCATTTCGCGAAGAAGTGCGTACGTGGCTGGCAACAAATGCACCGAAGGAACTCATCGGAGTTTCAGCAGACGCTTTGCAGCGCGGTCAAGTGAAGGGCGCTCGTGAGTGGGCAGACAAGCTGACTGAAGCCGGATATATGTGTGTGTCATGGCCAAAGGAATATGGCGGTCGTGGTCTCACCGGAATCGAAGTAGCAGTTCTCAACGAAGAGTTCGCTCTCGCCAATGTTCCTCGTGTGACACGCGGAATGGGTGAGTGGCTCGTTGGTCCGTCCATCATCGTGTGGGGTACCGATGAACAGAAGAAGCGTTTCCTTCCTCGCATCATTGATGGCTCCGAGCGTTACTGCCAGGGTTTCTCTGAACCTGATGCAGGCTCCGACCTCGCAGCATTAAAGACTCGCGGCGTTATTGACGGCGAAGAAGTCGTCATTAGCGGTCAGAAGGTCTGGACCTCTGGCGCAACGGAAGCAAACATGATGTTCTGCTTGTGTCGCACCGACCAAGATGCACCGAAGCACGCTGGCATTTCGTATGTGCTTCTTCCAATGTTTAAGGAAGATGGCGATTCGAACGGTGTCGAACTTCGTCCAATCATGCAGCCTCACGGCGCATCGCACTTCACGGAAACATTCCTGACCGAATCTCGCGCTCCTGTTGCCAACATCATCGGCGGCATGAACAACGGCTGGCGCGTCACGATGACCACTTTGGGTAACGAGCGCGGTGGCCATGCCACAACTCAGCACGTTGAATACACAAAGCAGTTCTGGGAAGCAGTGAAGCTTCTGAAGAATTCAGGCAAGACAAATGATCCGGTCATTCGTCAGGAACTTGCATGGGCGTTCAGTCATGTTGAGATCATGCGTTTCCAAGGTCTCAAGTTGTTGTCTGAAGTACTCGCTCGCAAAGAGCCAGGTCCTGCAGCCTCCATCAACAAGATGTTCTGGTCAGAATACGCACAGAAGTTCTCTGAGCGCATGATGAATGCTCGTGGGGCAGAAGCAATGCTGATTCTTGATGACAAGGACGGCAAGTACGTTGCTGACCGCTGGACATCAATGTTCTTCCAACATCGTTCATCCACCATTTGGGGCGGTACCGCACAGGTGCAACGCAACATTGTGGGTGAGCGTGTTCTCGGGCTCCCGAAGGAGCCCGATCCCAGCAAGCCGCGCCCATAAGCACAACTTAGATATTTTCTTCGGCGTCCTTACCGGTCTCGAAGAAGTCCATGTTGCCTGCAGCCATACCGCGACGCTTCTTTTCGCGCATGTTTGTCATGCCTTTGGAAACGCTGTTGAATGCCATGCGTGTGTTGTCGCCACGACGATCCCACGCCTGAGAGTTCGATACGTCGAATCCCATTGCTGCCGCATCTGCGTATGCATTGAGACCTGCAGACAAGAACACGAATGTCCAGCCGGCAGCTGTTTGTGTCTCGACCAATCCTTTGACTTGAGCAAGGGTGAACTCGCGTGATTGGTTCTCTTCGCCATCTGTCACCGTGACAAAGACGATGTCTTCTTCTGCAAGTCCTGCAGCAACACGTGCCTGCGCATCGACTTTGACACGACCAATGAGAAGGCCGGTCGCATCAAGGAGGGGAGTGCCGCCACGTGGCTGGAAATCGTTGGTCGTGAGATCAGTGATTTCTGCGATGGGTGCGCCCCAGACCTTCACCTCTTGAGGGTCTTGCGAGTCGAACTGCACGATGCTGACACGGACGTCATTGCCTTGTGTGCGCTGTTCTGAGAGGAACTGATTAACGCCACCGATGACATCGCTGACCAATGGAGCCATTGAGCCAGAACGGTCGAGGAGGAATGCCACATGTGTGGCCTTGATTGATTGTGGGGACATGGACTGCCTTTCGGACGGGACACGGGTTTGTGTCGATATGTCCTTAAATGTACGGCAGGGGTGTGTCAAAGACACGGATTTAGGTAAAAAATACTTTTACATCTATTTTGCGTCTGTATTGCGGAACCTAATGGGGGTGGGAAGGGTCTTGAGATTTCCCGCCTTGTACATCAGTGCAGGGCGCCCAGGTAACGAACTGGTTTCGGAGTATTCCTTCAGTGGAAGTACAAACCCTTGAACAGCATCGACCTTGCGGCGGAAGTTCGCTGGATCCACTTTGTATTGCAAGAAAGATTCATAAACACCGCGCAAGTCGCTGATGGTGAATTTGTTCTCGCAGAAGAGAAGTGCAACGGGAGTGTCCTCCAGCATGTTCTCCGCTGTTTGGCGAGCTTGTTTAATGATTTCCGCGTGGTCGAACTCGAGCATCTTTTTGCTGATGAGTTTGCGGAAGGAGATGAATTCGGCTTTATCTGAGTTCATGAGGGCCTTGGTGGCGCCAGGCCGTGGGACAAGAGCGACGTAGGCAATGGCTATTGCTCGGTAACGGTTGTCTCTCTCTGGGTCGCCGAAGGCGCCGACTTGGAAGAGCTCTCCTTTGTCCAGAGCAATGCCGGTTTCCTCTCGGACTTTTCTAATGGAAGTGTCCTTGAGATTTTCGGTATCGCCTACGAGGCCGCCGGGAAGAGCCCATTGATTCTTGTCAGGGCGTTCGGGCCGTTGCATGACCAATACCTCAAGGCGGTCACGGGGTTCCACGGATCGGTCTGGATTGATGGTGAATACCACCGTGTCGACGTAGACGAAGAAGTTCATTTGCTTAGTGCGTTTCGTGACACTCATAAATCCAGTCTGCCACATTTTTTGTCTAGTTGTCCCTTATTGGAAGGGTTGACACACCCCATGTGCTATATTAGGGACATATCTACAATAAACCAACAGCGCACTGCTGTGGAAGGAGAGTCCATGACACGAGACCACAACACATCAATTTCATCCCGAGATCTTTCACACCCGCAGCAGGTTCGCGCATACGGAGCATTGGTTGGCTGTGCCATCGCTGATGCTGTGGGCGCTCCGTTTGAGTTCAAGCGGGCCAACCTTTATGCAGAGACATTCCCAACGGAAGTCTTGGGTGGAATCGGAGAAATGATTGGTGGTGGCTCGTTCGGCTGGGCTCCAGGCGAATTCACTGACGACACTCAAATGGCATTGGCACTTGCTGAAGCTTTAGAAGCAGGCGAGGGTTTCGACCCAGAGGTGGTGTGGTCTCATTTCCGTGCATGGGCCGGTTCTGCCGTTGATGTCGGAGTCACGATTGGTACATCTCTTCGATTCGATTCTTATGTGGGAGCTGCAGAAAAGGCTCACAAGATGTTGAGCGGACGCACTGCAAGTAATGGCGCTGCAATGCGCATTGCTCCAGTGGGCATTCTTGGCGTTCGCGTTGGTCGCGATACAACGTATGAATTGGCAGTGGCGCAAGCTTCGATTACGCACTTCGACCCTGCGGCTAGTGCTGGTGCTGCAATCGTGGCGGAGATTATTCGCCACACCATCGTCACGGGTGATTTTGAAAGTTCTGTCACCGCTGCTTTTGAGTTCTTGGCCGGCACTCCTTTGGCCTCAGTCGTCCTCGAGCAGTTTGTAGAAATCTGTTCTCCTCGTTTCGATCCAGCTACACACGTGGGTCCGCCGAATGGCACCATCTGGACGGCAGTGGCGCAGGCTATTTGGGCTGTGCGTTCGACAACGTCATTCCACGACGCAGTGGTCGCAGCGATCAACCTGGGCGGGGACACCGACACCGTTGCGGCAATCGCAGGTTCTATGGCAGGTGCGTTCTATGGCATGCAAGGAATCCCCGTGCGCTGGACAACCTATGTTCACGGACATGTCGTGATGCCTGACGGTCGCAAGGTGCAATATCGTTGCCAAGACCTGATTGATGTCGCTCGTCGTCTGCTCGGATTGGGCAATGCACCGCGTAGTTGGGTAGAACCTCCGGTGCAGCCAGGCAAGGTGCATGACTTGGGTGTGTGGGCATCCAACCTAGATGGTGCTCGACTTGTGCCGAATGACTTCGGCGTGGTGTCTCTCTGCATCACGGATGATCGATTTATTCATCACCCGTACCGCCGTGGCATTTACATGCGCGATAGCGAAGGCGATCGCAATCCAGAATTGTTCTTTGTG
>CAEZUX010000010.1_pt1 | contig 12979 bp, 13 predicted proteins | sample 7264591 | NCBI WGS metagenome assembly CAEZUX01 (sample SAMEA6813842, study PRJEB35770) | uncultured Acidimicrobiaceae bacterium | biome: Freshwater; feature: Freshwater reservoir; material: water | place: Czech Republic | collected 2017-05-23 | depth 0.5m m | reverse complement strand
CCAGGCACCAGCACTTGCTGACAAGGCAATTGCTGACCCATGCGTCAAGGGCATCGTTGGACCAGCATTCTCTGGTGAATCAGCAGCTGTGAACGCAAAGTTCGAAGAAGCTGGTCTTCCATTGATCACTCCATCAGCAACAAACCCAGACCTTTCGAAGAACGGTTGGGACGTGTTCCACCGCGCACTCGCAGGTGACGACAAGCAGGGCCCCGGCGCTGCAGCTCGCATCATTGCTGACGGCAAGACCAAGGTCGGCGTTGTCGACGACAACTCTGAATACGGTAAGGGTCTCGCAGACATCGTTCAGACATCACTTGGTGACAAGGCAGTTGAGCTCAACAGCCTTGATCCAGAAGCATCTGACTACTCAGCAATCATCACCGCAGCAAAGGACGCAGGCGTTGACGCAGTGTTCTTCGGTGGTTACTACGCAGCAGCAGGAAAGCTTGTCAAGCAGATGGCAGACGCAGGCGTGACCGCAACCTTCTACTCAGGCGACGGAACCCTTGATAAGGGCTTCATCGAGGCCGGTGGACCAGCAGCAGAAGGCGCGATCCTTACCTGCACATGTGCTCCATACGACACCAACCCAGAGTTCCTCAAGGCATTCCAGGATGCAAACAACGGAGAAAACCCAGCAACATACGCCGCAGAGGCATATGACGCTGCTTCGGTGTTCCTTGCAGCAATGAAGGATGGCAAGACATCACGTGCCGACATCCTCGCATTCATCAATTCCTACGATGCCGCTGGTGTAACCAAGCAGCTTAAGTGGGACGAAACCGGTGAAGTCACTGGCTCGGCTGTTTACGCATACGAGATCAAGGACGGCGCAATCGCCGGTATCGGACTCATCAAGTAATTCCATTCGGAATCACAAAAGTCAAAACGGCAGTCGGCCAGGGACCTTGGTCCCTGGCCGACTGTTTTGTCTACGCTGTGCAGTAACCCTCACTCAGAATTAACTTCTCCACGAATTGGTTGTTTCCATGCCTGATTGGCTCATAATCCGGACCTTCTGGGACCTCACTGTTACAGGTCTTGCTCTCGGTTCTATTTACGCTCTCGTAGCTCTTGGCTACACATTGGTGTACGGCGTTCTTCGCCTCATCAACTTCGCCCATTCTGAGATCTTCATGGTGGGCACGTTTGGTGCACTTCTTGCATCAACACAATTTCTGAACGTTCCTCTTCTTGAAGATGGGAACTACCCGTATCGCACCGGAATGACTCTCATCATTTTCCTAGTGTTCATCATGCTGATTGCCATGCTCTTCTCGGGTGTTGGTGCAGTGGTGCTTGAACGTGTCGCCTATCGACCGTTGCGTGGTAACGGAGACTCCTTCGGAGCAATCGTTCTTGCATTCCTTACTGCATTCATCGTCTCGCTTGTTTTTGTTGACGAAGCGAAAATCAATGTGATTCTTGCGTTGTTGGGAACAGCACCAATTTCATATGCATACCTTCGATACTTCAAGCAAGGTCGACAAGCGCCACGTTTGGCATTCCTCATTTCTGCGATTGGTGCTTCAACAGCCATCGCAGAAGCTGTTGGCGTGTGGAGCAAGAACGGTCGCGACCAGTACCAAACCCCTCGTCTCCTTGAGAAGAAGACACTCTTCACAATGTTCGGTACAGATGTACGCATCGACTACGTGATTGTGATCGTCGGAGCTTTGCTGATGATGACTGCTCTCACGCTCTTCGTGAACAAGACACGTCTTGGGCGCGGTGTACGTGCAGTGGCGCAAGACGCTGAAACGTCGCGCATCCTTGGCGTCAACGTTGACCTCATCATCATCGTCACGTTTGCACTGGGCGGAATCATGGCCGGTGGAGCCGCCATGTTGTTCACGTTGGTGTACGACCAGACGCGCTTCAACATCGGCTTCATTCTTGGTGTGAAGAGCTTTACTGCTGCAGTACTCGGCGGCATCGGAAACCTGAAGGGCGCACTTCTGGGTGGACTTCTTCTCGGGCTTGTTGAAAATTACGGTTCTGCAATCTTCGGTGGCCAATGGAAGGACGTCATTGCTTTCACGATGTTGTTGATTGTGCTGATGTTCCGCCCCACTGGTTTGTTAGGCGAGTCACTTGGAAAGGCCCGTGTATGAGCCAGGTCAAGAAATTCTGGACAATCTTTGGCTTCCAGTTCCGCGCATTGAATAAGTGGCAGCGCTATTCGGTGTACGGACTTGGTGTTATCGCTTTGTATCTCTTGCCGTACTGGCCTGAGGTGCCTGTCTTGGGTCAGATCGTCAATACGCCAGGTTCACAATTTGAAACTGTGTTGAACGACCAAGTCATCATTTTCGTGCTGATTGCACTGGGACTGAATGTGGTTGTCGGTATCGCCGGTTTGTTGGACCTTGGCTACGTTGGCTTCTACGCCGTCGGCGCATATGTAACGGCCATTCTCACGAGCGCTCATGGCAATCTTCCGTGGTTGTTGGCCTTGCCGATAGCAGTAGTGATCTCAATGCTTTTCGGAGTCATCTTGGGTACGCCTACATTGCGTCTTCGTGGCGACTACCTCGCCATCGTCACATTAGGTTTCGGTGAGATCATTCGTCTCACTGCAAAGAACATGGACTGGTTGGGCGCAAGCCGTGGCATTAGCAATATTGCGAAGCCACCATCAATGTTTGGGTTGAAGTTCGGTGTGTTGGATGCAAAGCCGTACTTCTATCTCGGGCTCACTTTGGTGTTCATTGTGATTTTTATTCTGCATCGCTTGGAATATTCACGTGTTGGTCGTGCATGGGTCGCTATTCGTGAGGATGAAGATGCCGCAGAACTGATGGGCGTCAATACCTTCAAATTCAAGTTGTGGGCGTTCACCATTGGTGCTGGTATTGGCGGTCTCGCCGGCGTGCACTACGCAGGCAAAGTCGGATTCATCAACCCCGACAACTTCCCGTTGCAGTTGTCCATCTTGTTCCTTGCGGCCGTGGTGCTCGGTGGCTCAGGAAACATGTACGGAGCAATTCTGGGCGCCATTCTCGTGGCGTACATGCCGGAGCGTTTGCGTAACTTCGCAGACAAACGAGTCTTCGTCTTCGGAATTGTTTTGGTTCTCATGATGGTGTTCCGTCCTGAGGGAATCTTGCCGAAGCGTGTTGGAAACGAACACAAGAAACGAAAAGCCAACACACCAGCAGGGGAGGTGGCGTCATGAGCGACATCCTTCTTGACTTCAATCAGGTGACAATGCAATTTGGTGGTGTGACTGCTCTCAACGACGTCACATTGCAGATCAAGCGTGGCGAGATTCTTGGTCTCATCGGTCCTAACGGCGCCGGTAAGACAACCTGTTTCAACGTGATGACTGGCGTGTATTCACCAACGAAAGGTTCAGTGTCTTTCGAAGGGAAGAACCTTGCCAAGTTGAAGCGTTACGAGATCACCAATGTTGGTATTGCTCGTACGTTCCAAAACATTCGTCTCTTCTCACAGATGACAGCGTTGGAAAACGTCATGGTGGGCGCTGATGCTCGCAAGAAGTCCTCCGTGGGCGGGGCCATCTTGCGTTCGCCTCGTCAGCGTCAGGAAGAAAAAGAAGCTCGCGATCGTTCGATGGAACTTCTGCAGTTCATGGGAATCGTCGACCGTGCTGAAACCGCAGCGCGCAATCTTCCGTACGGATACCAGCGCCGTCTTGAAATCGCACGTGCACTTGCTACGGAACCAAAGCTGCTGTGCTTGGATGAACCGGCTGCCGGATTCAACCCTGCAGAGAAGCAAGAACTCAATGAATTGATTCTGAAGATTCGCGAGCAGGGTTACACGGTGTTGTTGATTGAGCACGACATGAATGTTGTGATGAAGGTCAGTGACCGTGTTGCAGTGCTCGACTTCGGTCAGAAGATTGCCGACGGATTGCCTGCAGATGTTCGTGCAAATCCTGCTGTGATTGCCGCCTACTTGGGAGTTGATGATCATGCTTCTTGAAGTCAATGATTTGCATGTCTTTTACGGACGAATTGAAGCAATCAAGGGAATCTCCTTCACTGTTGGTGAAGGAGAAATCGTTACCTTGATTGGCGCGAATGGTGCTGGCAAGACAACAACGATGCGCACCATTTCAGGTGTGCGCAATGTCGCGCAAGGTTCCATCAAATTCGAAGGTCAAGACATCACGAAGATGGCACCGCACGAGCGTGTGAAGCTTGGTATTTGTCAGGCCCCAGAAGGCCGTGGAATTTTCCCTGGTATGACGGTGCGCGAGAACCTTGACATGGGTACCTACGTGCGTGGTGGCACCACAGCTGAAAAGGCTGCAGACCTTGAACACGTCTTTCATTTGTTCCCCCGTCTGCAAGAGCGCATTTCTCAGTTGGGCGGAACGTTGTCGGGTGGTGAACAACAGATGCTTGCCATCGGCCGTTCATTAATGAGCCGTCCGCGTTTGCTCTTGCTTGATGAACCCTCAATGGGACTTGCTCCGATGTTGATTGCTCAGATTTTCGAGATCATTAAGCAGATCAACTCTGAAGGAATTTCTGTTCTTCTCGTGGAACAAAATGCAACGCAAGCACTTCGCACTGCTCAGCGTGGCTACGTTCTGGAAACCGGTTATGTGGTGAAGGAAGGCAGCGGTCAACTATTGCTTGATGACCCTGCTGTCCGCGCTGCGTATCTCGGCGGCTAATCGCCAGCTTGTGTTACAGCGACTTTTCTAGTCGCGTTAAATATCGCTTGACAGCTGATGCACTTTCGCGTCGCCACATGTCGACTGGCGTCTCTGCCGGTGAAGATTCGATAGCGCGTAAGAGAGGCGTAAACGCCTCTTGCTGTGCGGCTAGGAATTTTTGCGCCGGCAAGCCTGCACGTCCACGCAACATCATCTTGACCACAAGTTCGGTGCGCACATCACGAAGATGCGTTACTGGTTGATCGAGCCATGTCTTGGAGTGTGACTTCCCCTTGGCAGTGGGGGAGATGATCACTTTGTCTGCGCCACCACCATCTTTCGGCTGTGCACGTTTGACGAGACCGTCTGCTTCCAACGTGTCGATGGCGCGGTACACCAACTGCCGCGAGAGAGTCCAGGCTCTGCCGATCTCGCCCTTCGGTGCAAGTTCTTCGTGGATGGCCCATCCATGGCGTGGCTCTTGTGCGATGAGGGTCAGGACGACATCTCTCGCAAGTTGTGCATCTGCTCGGGCCATGCCGTCAAACTATCAGCCGTGGGGAAGTAGTCACTTTTTGACTACTATGTACCTGTGAAAAGGTTTCTGCCACTTCTTGCAGTGCTCAGTGTGGTGCTGGCTGCCTGCGGCGGATATTCAGAGACTGCACGTTCCGAGACATCAGATGGTGTGAAGTGTCCAACGGGCACACCAACGGCCTTAACGATTTTGGCGGCTAGTTCACTGGCGAACGCATTCAATGAAGCGAAAGAAAAGTTCCTCGTGAATCAGCCATGTGTTTCCGACATCACCTTTAGTTTCGGCTCGAGCTCAACGCTCGCAACTCAAATTGTGAATGGATCACCTGCAGATGTTTTTGTCGCAGCAAGTCAAACAGCCATGGAGACAGTGACGACCGCTGGGGTGAATGAAGGAGAACCCACGGTGTTTTCCTATAACCGTGGCGAGATCATGATTTCGGGAAAAAGTGATTTCGTCGACTCTGTCTTCAATGTTGCCGACATGCGGGACTCGGCTAATAAGGGAATTCGAGTCGGGCTGTGCGTGTCAAGTGCGCCATGTGGATCAATTGCCGACAAAATCATCGAGAAGTCTCGCAAGATCTCAAAGGCGAGTGATCTTGTGCGAGCCGCATTCGCCGATACCGAAGCAGCATCAGCCGAAGAACTCGTGACGAAGATTGAAATAGGCGAACTTGACGCCGGAATCGTGTACCACAGCGATTGTTTCTCGTCAGAGAGAAAAGGGTTGGTGCAGTGCAGAGAGATACCGCTCTCTCTGAATGCAACGACCGAATATGCGGCTGTTGCATTGAAGAATTCAGCGGGCGCTCAAATATTTATTCGGTTTCTACTTTCTAAAGAAGTTCAAACACTTCTCAATGAGAAGTACGGCTTCTATAACTACGACCAATGAAATCTCGCAGACGTACTTCTTCGTCGCCACTGTTGGGGACACTCGCCCTGATTGCGGCGCTTTTTGTCGTCGCACCCCTGATCAGCGTTGTGATTCGTGTTCCATGGGCTGACTTCTGGTCAACGTTGACGAGTAAGGCAGTACGCCAGTCGCTGGCTGTCTCTTTACAGACGTCACTGGTAGCCGCTGTACTTGCAGCTGTTTTGGGCATTCCGTTGTCATGGTGGCTTGCGCGAACATCGAATACATTCGCGAGAGTGATTCGCACTGTGTGCATCGCGCCGATGGTGTTGCCGCCTGTTGTTGCTGGCATCGCATTGCTTGCTGCCTTCGGACGTCGCGGCGTCGTGGGGGAACAACTATTCAACTGGTGGGGAATCTCTCTTCCCTTCACAAAGACGGCAGTGGTGCTTGCACAAGTCTTTGTCGCCATGCCGTTCCTCATCCTTGCGGTGGAAGCCGCCTTTCGTCAGGTGAATGAAGGTCTCGAGGACGCTGCTCGTACGTTAGGGGCATCACCGCTTCGCATCTTCTTCACCGTTGTGGTGCCATCGGTTCGTCCGGCGCTTATCGCTGGTCTCGTTCTTGCATGGGCTCGCTCATTCGGCGAGTTCGGAGCATCAATCACCTTTGCTGGCAGTTTCCCTGGCCGCACGCAGACACTTCCCATGTCGGTCTATGAAATCGCCACATACGACTATCGACAAGCACTTGTTGTTTCGGTGTTCATGATGTTCGTTTCTGTCGGTGTTCTCGCAGCCATGCGTGATCGATGGGCGACAGGGGCAACACGATGACACTTTCAGTTGCAGGAGACATTGGTAAGGGCACGTACTCGCTCTCTGTTGACTTCTCAATAGAGCCAGGTGAAGTCGTCGGCATTGTCGGGCGCAATGGTGCGGGGAAGACAACGTTGATCGAAACAATTGCGGGCATTGTTCCGATGGTGGCTGGGTCTGTCGCTTTGAACGGCACAGATTGGGATAACGCCCCAAGAAATGTATGGATGACTCCGGAAGAGCGCCGATGCGCTGTCGTCTTTCAAGACCTTCGCCTCTTTCCTCACATGACAGCGATACAGAACGTGGCGTTCGGTCTGCGAGCACGCGGGATGTCAAAGGGCGAAGCAAACATCTTGGCGGCGCAGAAGCTGCAGGTGGTGGGTGCAGAGCACTTGGCCGATCGTCGGGCGTCTGTGCTGTCTGGTGGCGAGGCCCAGAGAGTCGCCTTAGCCCGCGCTATTGCCACAGATCCAGCAGTTCTGTTGCTGGACGAACCGTTGTCCGCCATCGATGCTGCTTCCAAAGAGCCGTTACGTGAGGTTGTGGCAACTGTGCTGCGGCAGTTCACGGGAATTGCTCTGCTGGTGTCTCATGACCCAACAGACGTCGCCACATTGGCGACCCGCACCATCACCCTTGGTGGCTAAGTAATTGCGGGGACAAAAGGTAGAAGAATTCATCTACCTGTTCACCTTCCGTTTACCTTCTCTTCCCCTTTGGTACAGGTGACACTGTGAGGATTCTCCAGTGCAAACAACGGACTCCCCAGTCGCGCCGCGCGAAGTACACACGTATTACACAAAAGTGGACCGAGTCTTTCGTGGATTCGTAGCTGCAGCGGCTCTTTTCTCTCTCGTCGTTCTCTTGCTGATCGCTGCGTTTCTTTTGTATCGCGGCTTCGAAATTTTTGCGGACTTCGGATTTGGTTTCATTACGAATTCGAAATGGGATATTGGCAATCCCGAAGACACGTCAACAGCTGTGTTGGGCATTGGCGCAATGTTGGTGGGTTCGGTTATCACAGCCTTCATTGCAATCGTCGTTGCTGTTCCGTTTGCAATGGCCTCGGCTCTGTTTATTGAGTTCTATGCACCGCGTTTCCTTCGCACCGTTTTAACTGCAGTGCTTGACCTTGTTGCTGCGATTCCATCAGTGATCTATGGCATCTGGGGTTATGTCGTCCTTCTCCCATTGGTAGAGGATTGGTCGGCCACTCTTTACAAATACCTCAGTTGGATTCCCATTTTCGATGTGCAAACACCCATCTTTGGACGCTCACCGCTGTTGGCAGGTTTGTTGCTGGCAATCATGATTCTCCCCATCGTGACGTCAGTTGCTCGCGAGGTGTACGGGCAAGCACCACGGGATCTCATTGATGCTTCTTATGCACTTGGTGGGACAAAGTGGGCGGGAATCCGCACCGTTGTTCTTCCCTTCGGCAAGAGCGGTCTTGTTGGTGGTGCAATGTTGGGTCTCGGCCGAGCAATGGGAGAAACCGTTGCTGTGTATCTCACGCTCAATCTTGTTTTCAAGACCAACTTCCAAATTCTTGCTTCTGCCGGCGGCAACGTGGCTTCGTTGATTGCAAACAAGTTTGGTGAAGCAACGGCCTACGAATTGAAAGCTCTCATGGCTGCAGGCTTAGTGCTCTTCTTGGTGACACTGCTCGTGAACTTCCTCGCAACCGTCATCGTGAATCGTTCAAGGAAAATCGTATGACCACCTACGAAACAAGCACCGTCGTTCCGACGCCAAGGCGACCATGGGACCACACTCGTAGCACGGCAATTCGTGTTGCAGTTCTGGTTTTCCTGTCAGGCATTTTTGGCCTAGTCATTAATGGACTCACCGGGTTGAGCGGCTTTCTTGGCTGGTACCTCGGTTTGGCATTCGCAATGCCAGTCATTGCTTTTGTTGGTTCCGTTCGCCACGGCTGGAACTTGGCGTCAGACCGAATCGCAACTGCGCTGATCACGGTTGCCTTTGCTGCAGTAACGATCCCGTGGGTATCGATTTTCGTCACGGTTTATCAAAAAGGTTCCAAGGCATTTCATGCGAAGTACCTCACGGACGACATGCGCATCACGCCGTCCAGCGATCTCATTCAGTACGGCGGTGTTGCTCACGCGATCATCGGAACCCTCATCATGGTGATCATCGCGTCTCTGATTGCAGTGCCGTTGGGAATTCTTGCTGCGGTGTACATCGTTGAAATCAAGGGCCGCTTCGCCAAGTTGGTCAGATTCTTGACTCAAGCAATGAGCGGGGTTCCTTCGATTGTTGCTGGTCTATTCATTTACGCAACTGTCGTTGTGTTCTTTGGTGGATTCAGTGCGTGGGCTGGAGCGTTATCGCTCGTTATTCTGATGTTGCCTACTGTTGCTCGAACATCAGAAGAAATCCTCAAGATTGTTCCTGATGATTTGCGCACTGCTAGTTATGCACTCGGGGCAACACAAGCACGCACAACATTCCGAGTGGTTCTTCCCACAGTGGCATCGGGACTTGTGACAGCTGCTGTTCTCGGAATTGCTCGTGTCGTAGGTGAAACTGCGCCACTGATTTTGACCGCTTCATATTTCGTCGCAAAGAGCACCAGCTTGACCGAGCCGATTGCCAGCCTTCCGATCTACATCTTCTCCAGCCTTGGTTTGGGTGATGACAATGCAACGACTCGCGCATGGGGCGGTTCGCTCGTGCTGCTCGGAGTGGTTTTCATCCTGTTTGCTATTGCCCGCACTATCAGCACTCGACTTTCCCGAAAGTAATGACTCGAATGGATAACAACATGAATAACGATGTGAGCACCCCAGAGGTTATTGTTCCTTCAATGCCTGCAGACCAGAGCCAGTTGGAAGACCGCACACAACGAAGCGCTGGAAATCTTGAAGTGTCTCGTCGAGGTGGTTTAGAAGCGGTCGGAGTTCATGCTTGGTTCAACAAGCACCACGCGCTCGCTGATGTTTCCTTGCATTTCCCAGAAAACACAGTGACCGGCCTCATCGGACCTTCTGGTTGCGGCAAGTCGACGTTCCTTCGCCTCTTGAATCGCATGCACGAATTCATTCCGAAGGCAGCAATGGCTGGCGAAGTGCTCTTTGAAGGCAACGACATCTATGCACCCGGAGTTAACCCCATTGAGATTCGTCGCCGTATCGGCATGGTGTTCCAGAAAGCCAACCCGTTTCCTGCAATGAACATCGGAGAGAACGTTGTGGCTGGCTTAAAGCTCGCTCGCGTGAAGACTGATGACAAGGATGCCCTTATTGAAGAGTGCCTTACTCGTGCCGGCCTGTGGAACGAAGTGAAGGACCGTTTGAAGGCTCCAGGTGGATCTTTGTCGGGTGGCCAGCAGCAACGTTTGTGCATCGCTCGTGCCTTGGCCCTGAAGCCCGAAGTTCTCCTTTTGGATGAACCATGTTCGGCATTGGATCCAGGCTCGACTCTTCGAGTTGAAGAAACAATCGTGCAGTTATCTCAGACCATGACCATCGTGATGGTGACACACAACATGCAACAGGCTGCTCGCGTGAGTGACTACTGCGCATTCTTCTTGTCTGAAGGTGGCCCTGGTCATCTCGTTGAGGCCGACCTCACCACCAACATCTTTTCGAACCCTGCTGATCAGCGCACTGCTGATTACGTGCAGGGCCGTTTCGGCTGATTTTTCGTTCACCAATTGTTCACCTAATCATTGTGAACCGTTCAGCGGTTGGCAGGGTTGGTGACAGGTAGGAAACGTAGGTTCTCACTGGGAAGAAAACCCAGAAGGAGAAACCCAATGAAACTTCGTCGTAAGTTCGCAACAGTTGCAGTTCTCGCAGCAGTAGCAGGAATATCACCAGTGAGTCCAGTACACGCTGGTACGTCACTTGGCGGAGGCGGCGCAAGCTTCCTTGCCAACATGATGGACATCTGTGCTGCCCAGTACAACCGCAACACAGCGTTCAATACCAACTCTGACACCGTCACCTATGCATCTGTCGGTTCAAGCTCTGGTAAGACAAACTTCGCAAATGGCACCTATAAGTTTGGTGGATCTGAATCGGCTTATTCATCCGGTGCTCCAGCATCCTTGGTGTACGTTCCACTCGTTGGTGGTCCAATTGCAATTGGTTACCGCGTTGATGGAATCAGCCCAGCAACCGCCCAAGTTCGCCTCACCGGTGAAATCGTGGCGAAAATTTTCGCCGGTCAGATCACAAACTGGAATGACCCAGCAATTGCTGCCGCAAACAAGGCCACATCTGTTGCCAAGAAAGTGACTGCAACAAAGGACGGCGTCACTGCAACAGTCGCAAAAGTTGGTACAAAGGTCAACTTCACCGTGACAATGAATGCCGCTGCTCGTACGAAGTACAAGAACGCAAAAGTGGTGATTACACGCACCGCACTTGGTGGTTCTCCAAAGATTGTGTTGTCGGCGAAGCCATCAGCATCGCTTCCACGTTCAATTGCTTATGCAAAGAACACGATCTACACAGTGAAGGCTGGCAAGACCACAATCGGAATCCTTGCGGTGGAGAAGGTGCAAGATGGTGTCACCATCAAGTTCCCGAACTTGCCCATCCGTGTTGTGCACCGCAGTGATGGCTCTGGTACCACGAACAACTTTGCGAACTTCTTGAACAAGTCGTTCCCATCGATTTGGACCAAGCCAACAAGTGATACCTACGCAACAGCTTTCCCAGGAACAGTGCCAACCGATGGTTCATTCCAGTCAGCTCGCGGTAATGAAGGCCTCGCAAACTACGTTCGCGATAACAACGGCTCCATCACTTACGCAGAGCTTTCCTACCTCGATGAGCGTGGCGTGAAGGCTGCAGCAATCCAGAACCCAGGCAAGCGCTATGTGGCACCATCGCCAGTCAGCTCCGCTGTTTGGTTTGAGGCTGCAGAAGTAGGTGCAAGTGGTCTCGTGACTCAGAACTTCACAAACACCGCAGCAGATGCATACCCCATCAATGCAATCTCCTATGGCTTGTCATCATCAGCGACAACTGCGGACAACACAGCAGTGAAGAGCTACTTCAGCTACTTCCTCAGCCAGTGTGCACCGAAGAACGCAGCTGGTGCTGGTTACACAGCACTCCAGGGCGCAATTTTGACCAAGGCTTTGGCTCAGGTCGCAAAGATCAGCGCAGGCTGATAACACCCCGTTCGAAAGGGCTCGGCGCTTCGGCGTCGGGCCCTTTTGGCATTTTCAGGTGAAGACCCCGTAGTAGTTTGGCGATGTGAGCGAGACCACCACTGACACCCAGAACGCATGGCTATCTCCTGAGGAACTGGCCATGGTGCGCCATCAGGTGCCTCTGGTCTACGTGGATGCAGTGCCCGTGCGCACAGACCCCGATGGTCGCGTCACGCACGTCGGAATGTTGCTTCAGCAGGGCGCAGACGGCCAAATCAGCCGCATGTGCGTGTCTGGTCGAGTCATGCTCAACGAGCGCATCAGAGACGCGCTCATGCGCCACCTTGAAAAAGACCTTGGGCCAATGGCTTTGCCGCGCATTCCGCCCGAGCCAGCGCCGTTCACAGTGGTTGAGTACTTCACCGACCCATCAATCTCTGGTTTCTACGACCCTCGTCATCACGCTGTCAGCCTTGCGTTCGTCGTGCCGGTGACCGGCGAGTGTCACCCCACGCAAAAGGCTCTCGACCTTGCATGGTTCACTCCTGAAGAAGCAGTGAGTACAGATGTCATTCGTGAGATGACAGGCGGACATGATCGTCTCATTCGTCTTGCACTTGCCTCAGTCGGACAACTTCCCTGAACTAGATTTGGGGCGTGCCCGAGGGTGACGCCACGTGCAGAGCAGCTTCTGCACTTCGAACCGCTTTAGTGGGTCGTACTGTCTCCCGATTTGAATCGTCTCGACTCATCGGACCTTCTATTCGTTCCGGCTCCGCCGTTGAACGCATTGATACACACGGCAAAGACATTGAGATTGTGTTTGACGATGGTGTCGTTCTGTACACGCACATGCGAATGACTGGTGCATGGCATCTGTATCGCCCAGGCCAGAAGTGGCGCAAGCGTCGTCATCACGCAAGCGTGATCATCGAAACCGATGATTGGATTGCTGTTGCATTTAAGGCATCGGAAGTAGAGACGTATCGTCAGTT
>CAEZUX010000009.1_pt1 | contig 13164 bp, 14 predicted proteins | sample 7264591 | NCBI WGS metagenome assembly CAEZUX01 (sample SAMEA6813842, study PRJEB35770) | uncultured Acidimicrobiaceae bacterium | biome: Freshwater; feature: Freshwater reservoir; material: water | place: Czech Republic | collected 2017-05-23 | depth 0.5m m | reverse complement strand
GCAGAGTCCGTGTGCGTGAATCTTGGCGGCGATATTCGAGTCACTCGTCAAAAACACTCCACACATGATTGGCCCATCCAGATCATGTCTCCAACTGAACCGCAGACTGCGGTGTGCACTATTTCTCTTGCCGAAGGCGCAGTTGCCACTTCTCATATCAATGCACGACACAGAGCAGATCGTGGAATTGAACAGCACATTGCATCTGCGGCGAAGGAATCGCCAGCAGTCATTGCGACCAGCGTGATTGCATCAACAGCTTCATGGGCCGAAGCTTGGACGAAGTACGCAATTTTTCATGATCTCAACTTGATTGAATCGGCAGGACTTGCCGCAATGACTATTGATGCCGGCGGGAACATTATGGAAACTTCAACTTGGAAAGAGTTCGTTCGATGATTGCTGGAATTTGGTGGGACTTCACACGAGCATCAGCAAATGTGGCGTGGGTTCTCGTTCTCTTCACCATCTTGTGGGGCGTGTTGCTCACCACCCGTGTTTTACGCGGTATGGATCGACCCGCGTGGCTTCGCGACCTTCACAGCTGGCTTGGTGGCCTCACCGTCTGTTTCGCTGCCATTCATATGTTCACATTGGTTCCTGACAAGTACGTGAACTTTGAAATCATCAACCTCTTTGTTCCCTTCACGAACAGCTACAAGCCCATCCCTGTCGCTCTCGGCGTCCTCGGATTCTGGACCCTCGTCGCCATCCAGGGAACTTCACTCATGATGAAGAAGATGAGTCGCGAAACCTGGCGCCGCATTCACATGCTCTCCTACCCGCTGTACGCAATCATCGTGGTGCACTCGCTGACAGCAGGTAGTGATGTTGGTACTCGCCTCTACACCGGCTTTTCCATGTCACTCGCAATGACTGGAGCCGCTGTTGGAGGCACTCGCTGGGTGGCAGGTCGCAACATTGATCGCAAGAAACGCGAAAACCAAGAGAGCGCTGCTACTCGATAGCTATTGGTGGGCCAGGCAGGGATCGAACCCGCGACCCAGGGATTATGAGTCCCCTGCTCTAACCAACTGAGCTACTGGCCCCTACGTGGTCCAGAAGGGACCCAAATGGCTCCGGGGGTGGGGCTCGAACCCACGACACACGGATTAACAGTCCGTTGCTCTGCCAACTGAGCTACCCCGGAAGGGAAATAACAGGATATCAGCGGGGGTGCCAGCCACCACAAGGAAAACAGCTAGTCGCCGTCAATGAAACTGCGTAAACGCTGGCTGTTATTCGGATGACGCATCCGAGCAAGGGTCTTTTGCTCAATTTGGCGAATTCGCTCCCTTGTGACGCCTTCTTGCTTCGCAACATCATCCAGCGTCAATGGTTGGTCTGTATGGATGCCAAACCGCTTCTCAAGGATGCGTCGGTCTCTTTCGGGCAGATGTTCGAGCTCTGCCTCAATCGCTGCAATCAGTTGACGCTTCTGCACCTGCTCAATGGGTGAATCGTCATCGTTGTCGTTACTGACCCGCTCACCCCATGTGGATGAGTCTTCATCCGATCCAACCGGCTCATCAAGACTGATGGAGACGGATGAGATTTGGCGAAGCTCTTCGATCTTCTCAACCGAGATCAGAGTGCGCTCTGATAGTTCGGCCAAGGTTGGCTCGCGCTTGAGTTCGACAGTGAGATCGCGGTCCGCCTTCGTGATGCGATTCAGCATTTCCACAACATGGCTTGGCACGCGAATAGTGCGACCTTGGTCGGCCATCGCACGCATCATTGCCTGACGAATCCACCACGTTGCGTACGTAGAGAATTTGAAACCCTTCTCCCAGTCGTACTTTTCGGCAGCACGCATAAGGCCGATGTTGCCTTCTTGGATGAGGTCGGACAACTGCAACTCTCGACCGTCATACTTGCGCGCAATAGAAACAACCAAGCGAAGGTTGGCCGTAATCAGATGTTCGAAAGCTTCTTCGCCTTCACGAATAATGTGGCGCAACTCACGCCGCCGCGTCACGGAGACATTGCCCGCCTCTTGCTCCACTTTCGCATCCTGCATGGCACGGATTGCCTTGCCGAGGGTTCGCTCCCCTTCGGCGTCCAACAAACTGACTTGGCCAATCTCTTGCAGATACAAACGAACGGTGTCGCCGGTATCACCCGCCATAATGCGCGGCTGCGTGACTTTCTTCGGAACTGACTTACGTTCAATCGGACCAGAAATATCTGGCTCAACTGTTGCGATGGAAATATTGAGTTGCTGTAACACCGACTCGATCTGACGAATCGTCTCCTGATTTAGTTCCAGGTTTCTACAAACATGTGCGACGGTGTTCGCATCGACTGTGCCCTTGTCGGAACGCGACGCAAGCAAGGTGGCCCATTCGGCAGCATCCACATTCGGAAACGGCGGAAAGTGGGCCGGCGGCGTCACTGCACGACACCTGCCACTGAGGCCAGCCACTGCAATAAGTGCACTGCAGCAGCTGTTGCTTTGTCAGGCTTTGCAAGATCTTCCAGCGCGATACGCACCTGCCGTTGCTGTTGGATGATCTCCACATCCGCTATCTGACCACGCTTTGAGAGCTCACGTCGCACCGCAGCAGCAATTAGTGCTCTGGCCTCCACCATGGGGTCTGCCTCAGCGTCGTACACGGCGGCACGCTCGATAATTTCTGCGGCCTCGGGAGAGGCAATCTGAAGTGCAGCGTGGACATCGCCATCGGTGTCCGCAAGCGCCCGGAACGCTTCTTGCAATGCAAAATCAGCAAATAGTTCCTGGATCAGCCACGGTGCAATCGCATCCCATTCATGAATGAGGAGCGAAATTGCGATGAATCCGGCGCCTTCGAGTGCCTGTTGCACTGGGGCAGAGAATTCCGTGACGACTTTGCCGCCACGTTCCGCCGCTTTCACTAGATCTGCAGCCGACAAACCCGTATGGCTAGCCACCTCGCCCGCATAGAGACGACGCACGTTGGTATCGGGATGTTCGTTGATGAGTTCCATTGCCTTCGCAGCCAGACGAGAACGAGACTCGGGAGATCGAAGTGGATTCGCATCGAAGAGCCGCTTCAGACGGAAACCGAGGAATGGCATCGCACCTGAAATTGCTTTCGAGAGTGCTTCGGGGTCTGACTGCGCTAATTCGCCCGGGTCTTTGCCTTGCGGGAACTGTGCAACAGACACTGAGATGTCGTACTTCTTTTCCCACGCATAAAACTTTTCAGCAGCACCTTGACCTGCCGAGTCTGCGTCGAATGCAAGCACAACATTTCGCGCATACCGCTTCATTAGCTTCACGTGCTCCTCTGTCAAGGCAGTGCCGCATGTTGCGACAGCCGTGGCAAGACCGCTGGTGTGAAAACCAATGACGTCGGTGTAGCCCTCGCACACGATGACGCGATCCTCTTTCACCACATTTCCCTTGGCCCAGTTCATGCCATACAGCGTGCGTGACTTGATGTAGATCGGAGTCTCGGTGGAGTTCTTGTACTTCGCGGGGTCGGTAGAGCCAGGCAAGATACGACCACCAAAGGCGACGGCTGCGCCTGTCTCATCGAAGATGGGGAACATGACGCGAGCACGGAAGGAATCTTGCAAGCGTCCAGCCTTATTCAAAAAGCCCAAACCCACTTCGTTCAACATTGCTGCGGGGGCATTCAGCGCCTTACAGAGTTGATCCCAGTCATCGGGTGCCCATCCCAGTTTGTAGTTACGGGCGACGTCTCCCGCCAGACCACGAGAACGAAGGTATTCACGCGCAGCACGCGCATCGGGTGATTCCAACAGGCGCTTGTGATACCAATCGACTGCGCGCTCCATGAGCTCTTGCAGTTCTTTGCGGTGCTTCCGCTCTCCATTGCCCGCACCCGATGTGTAGTGCAGTTCAATTCCCGCTTTACCCGCGATGCGTTCCACGGCGCCCACAAAATCAAGATGTTCCATCTGCTGCACAAAGGTGAAGACATCACCTTTCGCGCCACAACCGAAACACATGTAACGACCGGTCTCGTCATTGACACTGAATGACGGAGTGCGCTCGGAATGGAATGGACACAAACCAACTTGTCCGCGACCAGCGCGACGCAATTGTGCGTATGGCGAAACAATGTCAGAAAGAGTGACGGAGGTCCGCACTTTCTGAATGTCGTCCTCCGCGATTCCCATAACCCGACAATAGTGCCATGAGGGGCTGTCTAAGACGGGCGACGATTTGCCACGTACGAGGCGACGATAGAGAGAGTCAAAATGCCTACGATGACGGACAGTGACACCAGGGTTGTGACATGCCAATCCCAGAAATACAGCACAATCATTTTTGCTCCGACAAATGCCAAAATCACGCCGATTCCTGCTTGTAAGTACTTAAATCGTGCATTCACGTCAGCGAGCAGGAAATACAGGGCACGTAATCCCAAAATTGCAAAGACATTTGAGGACAATGCCAAGAATTGCTCACTTGTCACGGACAGCACTGCGGGAACGGAATCAACTGCGAACACAATGTCCGTGAGTTCCACCAGCACCAAAACCGCCAATAACGGCGTCGCCAGAAGCCCTCTTTGACGGTCTCTCACCACAAGAGCCTGTCCATGGATCTCATCGGTGGAAGGAATAAAGCGATGGAACAGACGCATTGTTCGAGTGTCTGAAGGATTGAGGTTTTCTTCTTCTTCGCGATTGAAGGACAGCTTCAGTGCCGTATAAACAAGGAAAATACCCATGATGAGAATGGAAGGTTCAAAGATTTCAATCACGGCGAGTCCACCAAAGATGAATCCGGACCTCAACACCAATGCGCCGAAGATTCCCCAGAACAACACACGGTGTTGAAACTGCCGCGGAATCTGGAAGTGCATGAACAACATGGCCCAAATGAACACGTTGTCCACGCTCAGACTTTTCTCCATCAGATAACTACCGAAGTATTCACCTGTTGCCGCCGAGCCAAATTGCCACGCAATAAATATGGCAAATGACAAACCCACCGCGATCCAGACCACTGATTCCACAATTGCCTCACGCAGACCAATGACATGTGCGCGTCGGTGAATCACCAGCAAGTCAATGAGCAACAGAATGGTCACGAGACACAGCAGAAAAAGCCAATGCCACGGCTGAACATCGAGATCAACATGTCCGCTACCGGAGGCCATTGAGAGCACCGAGATTGCCGACGAAATCATGTCGGCCAGTCTTATCTATTCGGATTCAGAATTGAAACCACGCGCAACACGAGCGAGTGCGCGAGTGAGACCGATGGAAGTGACAGTTCCAAAGTCTTTGCCATCTTTTTGCACACGGAAGCCAACACCAACGCCATCGCGTGGAAGAGCAACTACTAAGACGGGAGCATTCGCCCCTCGTGACTCCATGCGCTCCACCAATTCTTGGCCGGGGTAACAACCCTTTGAAAAGCTGACCGCTTCTTGAACAACTCCTGTCGTGGCAGGAATATCCCCCACCAAGATGTCTATTCCGAGACGCGGCCATTCGGCGTCTACTCGGAACATGTCGATGTGTGGCACTTCCGTCTCTTCGCCAAATACTGGCAATTGAGAAGTCTCAGCGATGACATCGATGGCGTCTTCACCACCTCGGTACGGCACTGCCCTACCGACGCCCGTGCCCACTGTTGCAACTGCATCAGGACCGCGGAAAGCACGAACTTTCCAATCGCTCATCCTCATGGCAACTTTGGAACGCAATACAAATCGTTGAAGACGTGTGATGAGGGATTCACCAAAACCCGCGTCGACATCCAGCGTGTACACCGTGTCGACATGACGCGTCACACGGACAAGTGCGGTGACTTGACCCGTCGGTTCAAGAAGCAAACTATGAATACTGCTCCCCACTGCAAGAGATGCAATGTCGTTCGCTAATTGCGAATGCAGAAATGCTCCTGCATCATCACCTTGCACGATGACAACATCACGCTCAATATCAGCCCAGACCAAAGTGCTCATGCGTTTGTTCCTGCTTCCCGACGACGCTTCGTCATACGAACTGCAGCAGGGATGGTTGCGAGCAACGCACCCACCTTGTTGTGACATTCCAGATCTTCGTCCTTCGGGTCACTGTCAGCAACAATTCCTGCACCGGCCTGCAAGATGGCACCCTTGGGGCCGACGAACATTGTGCGGATGGCAATAGCAGTGTCCAAGTTGCCAGAGAAATCGACGTAACCAACAACACCGGCGTATGGACCACGCTTCACAGGCTCGAGTTCATCAATGATTTCCATCGCACGAACTTTTGGCGCACCACTCACGGTGCCAGCAGGAAGAGTTGCACGCAAAACATCGATGGGGCCGAGTCCTTCGCGGAGATCACCGGACACTTGTGACGTGAGGTGCATTACATGGCTGTAGCGCTCGAGTGACATCAATTCATCCATCGTTACCGAGCCATACTTTGCAACGCGACCGACATCGTTGCGTGCGAGGTCAACCAACATGATGTGTTCAGCAACTTCTTTTGGATTCTCACGAAGTTCTGAAGCCAACTTGCGGTCGTGTTCATCAGTAGTGCCGCGCTTGCGCGTTCCGGCAATGGGGCGAGAAACAACGCGACCATTAATGAGCTGCACCATTGGTTCTGGGGAACCACCGACGATGGTGAGACCAGGCTGCTTCAAGAAGTACATGTACGGGCTGGGGTTCACCTGGCGGAGCACTCGATAGACGTCAAAAGGATCGGCCTCTAGGTCAAGTTCAAAGCGTTGTGCCAACACCACTTGGAAGATGTCTCCGGCACGGATGTATTCCTTTGCCACTTCCACCGCTGATTGGTACTTGCCATTCGGCATTGACGAACGAGCGGTGGGAAGTTCCTCACCGACAACGGGTGGCTCCACTGCAACATACGGAAGAGGACGCGCAAGGTCTGCAACGGAAGCATGAACGCGAAGAACGGCGGCATCATAGGCCGTACCAATTTCTTCTTCACTCAAATCTGCAACAGGCACGCTCTCCAACAGATACACGCGCTGACGCCAGTGGTCGAATGCGGCGAGAGAACCGATGATGCTGATGGATGCGTCAGGAACTCCGCGATCATCTGCAGGAACATTTGGAAGGTTCTCAATCTCACGCACGACGTCGTAGCCAAGATGGCCCATGAGGCCACCCTGCAACGGTGGAAGGTCCGGGAAGATAGGCGCACGATAGATACGCAAGAGCTCTTCCATCGCGGCGAGAATTCCCTTATCAAGAGGAACGCTTGCAGGAACTTGTCCGGTTGCGGTCAGTTGCCCATCACGCAATGTGAGTGTGCCGCGTGGTTCACGACCAACGAAGGAATAACGGCTCCAACGTTCGCCGTGCTCCACCGACTCCAACAAGAAACCATCACCCTCACCCACCAACTTGATGTAAGCGGCAACGGGCGTCTCGAGGTCGGCAAGTATCTGCGTCCACACCGGCACAACCGTGTGTTGGCGCGCCAGTTCAATGAACTCTTCCCGAGACGGCGTGATCACCGTGTCCAGTGACATCACTCGTCACCAAAGGAGCGATAGAAGCAAGAACGTTCGCCGGTATGGCATGCGCCTTTGCCTTCTTGTTCAACAACAAAGAGAAGCGTGTCGCCGTCACAGTCGTAGTAGGCCTCACGAACAAATTGGCGGTCACCACTGGTGTCGCCCTTGCGCCACAACTCTTGACGACTGCGACTCCAATAGACCATGCGACCTTCGGCAAACGTCATCTTGAGGGACTCTGCACTCATCCACGCCATCATCAGAATCTGGCCTGTCTCAGAGCACTGTGCGATGGCAGGGACGAGACCATCGCTATTGAAGGTGACGGCATCAAGTTGGTCGGCGGTGGGCACGATGACTCGACCCTCTAGTTCCTTCGACATCTGACTACGTCCTTCCTCTTTGCGAACGCTGCACACAGGCTGCAATCTGCGCTCACACGACATAAGCACGGTACCGTCTGAGCCTGTGGGAGCAGAAACCGTTTACCTGGAAACCCTTGATGGAGTCACTATTGAATGCGATGTGGTGCGTACGGATCAGTATCCAGCGCGTGCGGTCGTGGTGATTGCCCACCCACACCCCGAATATGGCGGGAATCGCCACAATCATGTCGTGAGAGCCCTTCAGCTGGCCGCCGTTGACCTTGATTGCCACTCCATTGCCATCGACTTCCGTGGCGTCGGCAACTCGGGCGGAATGCATGACAACGGCGATGCCGAACGCCTTGATCTCGCAGCAGCATGTGAATTGGCCGACATGATCGAACCGGACTGTCCGATTGTGATGGCGGGATATTCCTTTGGGTCCGTCGTCGGTCTCAATGTGAGCAACCCGTACATCGCAGCATGGGTTGCCGTTGCTCCTCCACTACCGATGATGACGTCTTTGCCCACTGCTGCAAACAATCATCGACCCAAGTTCTTACTTGCACCCGAGCATGATCAGTTCACGAATCCCACAAAACTTCGAGAAGCAACTTCGTCATGGGTGAACACCACGATTGTTGATCTTGTCGGCGTTGATCACTTCATCATGGCTGATGCACCGAAGTCATGTCATCAGATTTTGTCGATGGCGCTCGACGCCATCTAGATCATCGTTATTTAGCGTGTTGGGCGCACGCGAATTCCGCGCGCTGACATCACGTCTTTGGCTTCACTGATCGTGTGATCACCAAAGTGAAAGATGGATGCAGCAAGCACACCGGTTGCCCCTCCATCAAGAACACCATCGGCCAAATGGTCGAGTGTTCCGACTCCACCACTTGCGATGACGGGAACGCCAACAGCAGACGACACTGCTTTGGTTAACGCAAGATCAAATCCGTCGCGGGTCCCGTCGCGATCCATCGACGTCAAGAGGATCTCGCCTGCACCTAATGCAACTGCGCGCTCTGCCCACTGCACAGCATCGAGTTCCGTCGCAGTGCGACCGCCATGCAGATACACGATCCAACTATTGCGATTGGCATCCCATTTTGCATCGATGGCACATACAACACATTGCGCACCAAACTCTGCAGCGATATCCGAGATCACTTCAGGGCGCTGTACTGCCGCCGTATTCACACTTACTTTGTCGGCACCTGCGCGCAGCATTCGACGTGCATCTGCAACTTCACGAATGCCACCACCAACGGTGAAGGGAATAAAAACTTCTTCAGCTGTGCGTGACACAACATCAACCATTGTGTCCCGACCATCGGACGATGCAGTGATGTCGAGGAACACAAGTTCATCAGCGCCTTGTGCGTCGTAACGCGCAGCAAGCTCCACAGGGTCGCCCGCATCACGAAGGTCAACGAAATTCACGCCCTTCACGACGCGACCATTGGTGACATCAAGACAAGGAATGACACGCGCGACAATATCGGAGTTCATGACAACACCTTCACAGCATCAGCAACTGTGAGTTTTCCCTCATAAATGGCTTTGCCCACAATGACTCCGTCGAGTCCGACCACCTGTGAGAGTTCTTCAATATGGGCAAGTGTTCCCACACCACCACTGGCCACAACCGGGATATTGGTAGAGGCCACAGCGCGTGCAAGACCTTCCACATCAGGTCCGGTCAGCATTCCGTCTCGCGAGATATCCGTGATCACGAATGCGGACGCATCTGGGAATTGCGACAACAAGTCTTCAACACGAAGTCCAGAAGATTCCGTCCACCCATGTGTGGCGGCGATGCCTTCACGATGATCAAGCCCTACAGCAACGGGAACGATGCGTGCAACGACAGAAACAAGCGATGGATCAGCGACTGCGGCAGAACCCATCACCACTCGATTCACACCAGCAATTGCAAGAGCTTCTGCATCAGCAGTGCCACGCACTCCGCCGCCCACCTGCAATAACGCACGTCCCGCAAGAGATTTTGCGACTGCCGCAATAATGGGGCGATTCACTGGTTCTGCACTCTTGGCGGCATCAAGGTCCACCATGTGCACCCAAGAAGCACCCTGTGCAACAAAAGACTCTGCAACGGCAACAGGGTCGTCGCCATACACCGTGCTGTCGTCATAGGCGCCTTGACGCAAACGAACGACTCGCCCACCCAGAAGGTCAATCGCGGGATACAGATTCACGATTGCACCGACTTCACAAAGTTGTTCAACAGACCAAGACCAGCGGTGGCCGACTTCTCTGGATGAAATTGAGTTGCAAAGACATTCCCTTTGCGGAACGCCACATTCAACGTGTCGCCGTACTGCACAGTGGCGGCAACGCATGACGCATCTGTCGGTACTCCATGGAGAGAGTGCACGAAATACATCCATGGATGTTCGCCCAAGTTCGCAAACATCGGCTCACCAGGGGTAACACTCAATTGGTTCCATTGCATTTGCGGGCGTTGCACCGTTGAAGGAATCCATTTCACTTCACCCGGGATGACACCAAGTCCACGCGCAGCAGGATCTTCTTCACTGCCATCAAACAGCATCTGCATTCCCACACAAATACCCATGAAAGGAACGCCGCTCGCAACGGCATCAAGAGCAACAGATTCGAGACCGACGTCTCGCAATGCATTCATGCAAGCCCCGAATGCACCAACACCAGGAAGCACGACAGCATCGGCAGAACTAACAACCGATGCATCCGATGTGAGAACTGCGTCTGCCCCGACGCGCTCTAACGCCTTCTGTGCGGAACGAAGATTGCCAATGCCGTAGTCAAGAACTGCAACACGTGGCCCTGCGGTCACGAAAGAACACCCTTGGTGGAAGGAACACCAGCCGAATCAACACGCACTGCATCGCGCAAACTACGAGCAAGACCCTTAAAGGTTGCTTCAATGATGTGGTGAACATTGCGGCCAGCCTTGAGGTTGACGTGCAATGTGATTAATGCCGACGTTGCCAATGACGAAATTGCATGTTCAGCAAGCGAAGGATCAAAAGCTGGCGAACCGAGTGGTAGGCACTCTGGCAACTCAACATTCCACGCAACGAATGGGCGTCCGCTGAGGTCGAGTGAAATTTCTACCAATGCTTCATCAAGCGGATATGAACCACTTGCGAAACGACGAACACCGGCCTTGTCACCAAGTGCCTGGTGTAGTGCCTCACCCACACAAATGGCTACGTCTTCAACGGTGTGGTGCGTGTCAATGTGAAGGTCACCCTTGGCATGAATCGAGAGGTCGAAGCCTCCGTGGCGCGCCAGCTGCTCCAACATGTGGTCGTAGAACGGGATGCCGGTGCTGATATCGGCTTTTCCGGTGCCATCAAGGTTGATGGAGACATCGATGGATGTCTCTTTGGTGCTGCGAGAAACTTGGGCTGTACGTGCCATATCTCTATTCTCGCCGCTGAAAGACCCGACCTTGCGGTCAATTTGTTAATTAACGGTCAATTAGGCCACAGCAGCGGCCATTGCCACCAAAAATGCACTGTTCTCATCAGGCGTTCCCACCGTGACACGAAGGCAACCTTCAAGGCGGGCCCAAGAGCTGCAGTCACGAACCAGGATTCCCGCTGCCAGAAGAGAGTTCCACACGCCGAGAGCATCTGCCGTACGCGGGCGGAAGAGAACGAAGTTGGAGCCACTTGGCCACACATCAATATCAAGACCCGTCAACGTTGACTCGATACGTGCGCGTTCAGACTTGATGAGAGAGACACGCTCTTCCATCTCGTTCGTGAACGATAAGGCCGCTGTCGTAGCGGCTTGTTTGAACGAGTCGAGATGATACGGAAGTGAAGCGATCTCCAGTTGAGCAATCATCCATTTCGGAGCAACGACATATCCAACACGCAATGCCGCCATGGACAACGTCTTGGAGAACGTACGCGTCACTGCAAGTGCACGATCTTCCGAGACCATGTCCATCGCTGACCAATCGGAGAACTCTGCGTACGCCTCATCGACAACAACAACCCCCGTGGCATGTTGTAACAACACTTCTAAGTTTTCTCGTGGTTCGACAAGACCTGTGGGATTATTTGGATTACACAAGAACGTCACTGCCGGAGATTCCCGTTGCATGAGTCGTTCAATCTCGTGTGCATCAAGCGTGAAGTCTGCCCGTCGTTCGCCGACAACTACTTCAGCGCCTGTGACACGAGCAATCTGGGCATACATCTGATACGTGGGTTCAAAAGTCGCCACCTTGCGACCATGACCGCCATATGTCAACAAGATGGTTTGCAACACTTCATTGGAACCGTTTGCAACAAAGACATTCTCTGGCGACACGTTGTGGCGCGATGCAATCACTGCACGAAGTTCGGTGGCAGCACGATCGGGATAACGATTCCAATCAATTCCCTGCGCCACTTCAGCAAGCTTTTCCACCCAGCCAACTGGCGGAGGAAATGGGGATTCATTCGTATTCAAACGAATAGGAACATCGACCTGAGCAGAGTGATACCCCACCATCGCACGAATCTGATCGCGGGGTTCAAAAATTGCCACGGGATAAACCTAGTCAGACGCTCGTTACGAACGAGCGAGTTTTTCAGCGCGAATCAAGAGGCGTTCTGCACTGACCAATGCGCGCTCGGCTTCATACATTGCACTCACCAGGTCTTCATGATTGGGGCCAACGGCGTCCAATAGCCCAGCGACGCGGGATCGGTAACTACCAATCGCATCAGCAGCAGCTCCAAGTTCGGCGCGAATCGTGTCAGTCATCGGTGAAACGCTACTGCCCGAATGTCACTTGGACTTTGACTTCGTCGGCAAGTTCGACGACGGGCAGATGTCCTCAAGTTCGCAAATGTCGCATTTCGGCTTTTTCGCATCGCACACACGGCGTCCATGGAGAATGAGTCGCAAAGAGAAACGACCCCACTCTTCGGGAGGAAGAAAAGCATTCAGCACCTTTTCCACCTTCACGGGATCTTCTTCGGTCGTGAGAGCCAAACGGCGCGATAAACGCCCCACGTGTGTGTCAACGGCCAAACCAGGAAGGTCGAACACCACACTGCGCAACACGTTGCCGGTCTTGCGGCCGACTCCCGGCAACGTCACGAGATCTTCCAGTTCATGCGGAATGACTCCGTTGAAACGTTCTGTCACCGCACGGCCCATCCCGATGAGGTTCTTTGCCTTGCTTTGGTAGAAACCAGTGGACTTCACGATGACTTCCAATTCGGCTGGATCTGCCTCGGACAACGCCTTCGGCGTGGGGTACTTCTGAAAGAGAGCCGGAGTCACCATGTTCACGCGGGCATCGGTGCACTGTGCGGACAGGATGGTCGCTGCCAG
>CAEZUX010000008.1_pt1 | contig 14353 bp, 13 predicted proteins | sample 7264591 | NCBI WGS metagenome assembly CAEZUX01 (sample SAMEA6813842, study PRJEB35770) | uncultured Acidimicrobiaceae bacterium | biome: Freshwater; feature: Freshwater reservoir; material: water | place: Czech Republic | collected 2017-05-23 | depth 0.5m m | reverse complement strand
GCCATGGGCTTGGTGAACAGTGAAGCTGCGGGTGAACCACCACTAATTGCGTCAGCCGCCATGATGATCGCGGCTGCTGTGTACGCGCTGTATTCGTCGGCAGGGAAGTGCACCATTGTCTTGTCCGGGTCGGATGGATACACAATGCCAGTCCAATACGCACCGTCATCACGACGATGAGGCATCGTCCACAACAACAACTCGCGCGCTGTCTCACGGTCGCCTGCTGCGCAATGGGCGATAGCGCATTCGCTTGTTTCCGCAGCTGTGACCCATTGTTCATCATGAACACATCGCACACCGCGATCGTCAAGAACGAACTTGTCCCAGCATTCGGCAAGGCGAGCTTTTGCGCGCACACCTGTCATGGCACCAGTAAGAACGGGGTAGTACCAGTCCATTGCCCAGCGATCTTTTGATTCAAAAGCCGTGAGGTCGGTGTTGATGATGCGATCAATTGCATCAGCAGCAGATGTCCACCGTGGCTGTGGGTCATCCAACAAATCACCCAGAGCAGCACCGCAATGCAGCGCATGACGAATGGAAGAGCATCCGGTGAGTAGGGAGTAATCCCATGGCTTCTCGTCAACCTCACGTGCCCATGTAATGGTGCCATCGTGGCGTTGCATGTCCATCACCCAGTTGAGAGCATTGCGAACTGTTGGCCACAGTGACGCAACAGCCTTGGTGTTACGTGTGCACAGCCAATGTGCCCAGACGCCTGCAGCAATGTATGCCGTGACGTTCGTGTCGAGTTTGCGGTCTTCGATAGAACCATCGGGCATGTAGTAGTTGAACCACCAACCCGATGCATCTTGATTGTTCGCAAGCCATGTGTACGCAGCAAAGGCAGCATCGTGTCGTCCCATGATGTCGAGAGCAATCGCCGTCTCAACGTGGTTCCAAGGGTCGCAATGTCCGTTGGGGTACCAAGGAATCATTCCGTTGGAGAGCTGCAAAGCCTCAATGGAATCAGCGGTCTTTGCAAGGTCTGCGGTCGTGAGGATGCCAGGAAGATGCGGACGATTCTGCATCATGCGGATGCGCCTGCAATGAATGGCTTAGTGGAATACACAATGAAGCTCTTACCGAGAACGGGGCTCAAAACGCGCTCCGCAATGCGCATGGACTTTGGACCTTCGATGATGTCCCACTCGAGCAGCTTGCGATACTTCGTCACAAGTGGGTGATCCTCGTTGCGAGGACCAACGGCACACTTCAGCCACCAATACGGCGAGTGCAATGCATGTGCATGATGTGAATCGCGCACTTCAAGACCTGCTGCTTGCAACTTTGCCTTGAGTTCAGTCGCGGAGTAGATGCGAACGTGTCCACCAACGCTTTTTGGAGCATGGTATTCATCGGAGAGCATCCAGTTGATCTTCTCTGGCCACCATGTAGGAACAGTGACGCCCAATGATCCGCCTGGCTTCAAGACGCGATGCAGCTCGGAGATGGCCGTGACATCGTCCTGAATGTGTTCGAGAACTTCAGAGGTGACAACACAATCAAAAGTGTTGTCGGCAAAAGGAAGGCGAGTCGCGTCGCCGCGAAGGACGCCCCCGAAATTGGCACGTGGGATCTCACGTTCGTGCACCATGCCGCCAAAGACAGCTCGAGTACCGACGACTTCTTCTTGCGCCCAGTCGAGTGCGTAGACCGTTGCACCTTTGCGAGCAGCTTCAAATGCATGGCGACCGAATCCGGCGCCTGCATCAAGGAACTTGTCGCCTGGACGAAGCCCGAGTTTGTTGAATCGAATAGTGAGCATGGAGTTATCCCCGCTTCTGCAACTTGGCTTGATTGTGTGGCATCTCAAGAACTTCTCGGTACTGCTCCACGGTGAGTTGAGCGCAATGTCTCCAACTCCAGCGTGAGACGACACGTTGACGGCCTGCTTCGCCAACGCGGGCGCGAAGTTCAGGGCTGTCGAGTCCACGACGAATTGCGGCAGCGAGAGCTTCGGCATTGCCTGCAGGGCATTGCAACACGGTCTCTCCGTCTGTTCCTGTGACTTCAGGAAGCGCTCCGCCATCTGTTGCAACAAGACAGATACCTGTGCTCATTGCCTCAATAGCGGGGAGGCTGAAGCCTTCGTAGAGGCTTGGAACAACGGCAAGTTCTGCTTCCGCATAGAGCTCGACAATGCGTTCGTCGCTCACACCGGAAACAAAATCGATATGTGGCTTGAGGCCCAGAGACTCAATGAGGTCCATGCTGTGGCCAGGACGTGGCTTACCAATGATGGTGAGACGCACGTCGCGTTCTTTGCGTAACTGAGCCATTGCTTCGAGTAAGAAGGAAAGTCCCTTCAGGGCAACGTCGGCTGATGCGGTAGTGATGAGCTGTCCTGCCTTGCGCTCGACATTGGCAAGTGGCTTAAACAAATCAGGGTCAACGCCAACGGGAACAAGACGCATGCGATCGCGCGAGACACCCATGTCTTTGTTGATGTCATTGATGCTGTTTTCGCTCACGACAACAATGCGTGGCATTTTGCTTGCAACTTGTCCTTGCATCTCAACAAAGGAATACCAGCGCTTCAAAGAGCGACGACGTTTCGGTGTTGCTGCGTGTGTCATTTCCAATTCACGGTCACGCGTGATGGGGTGGTGCAAGGTCACGATTGTTGGAATGATTTTTTCAATCTTCAGAATGTCGTAGCCAAGGCATTGGTTGTCGTGCACGAGATCAAAATCATTGACGCGTGTCTTCAATTCACCAAAGACACGCTTGCTGAATGTCAGAGGCTCGGCAAACTGGCCACGGAGGAGACGCATGGTTTCCACAAAATCGGGCCATGACTTGATTTCCCAATAACCAGGGATACGGCCGGGGTATTGATCGTTGAAGAGATCAAGGCTCGGCAACTTGTGCATCTCAATGCGTTCATCAAGAACGGGATACGGCTGACCTCCGAAAACTTCAACAGAGTGTCCGAGGTCAACAAGTGCTTTGGTGAGGTGACGGGTGTACACGCCCTGCCCACCCACATGCGGTTTACCGCGATATGTGAGATACGCAATGCGCAGGGGGCCGTTGGGGTCGTACGCGCCTGACATAGGCGATTGAGGCTAACTGGCACCCCGTGGAAAGGCTCGTGCACGTTTCCGTGCGAGGAGGAAAAGTGCTGCAATCAGCAATGCAATGTAGACCCCATTCCCCACGCGGGAGTAGGGAGTACGGCCTTCACGGACTGCAAAGGTGTGGTCGATTGCTGTTGCTTCGGAAACTCCGGTGCGGTCAAAGACCGTGCCGTCGGGACTGATGAATGCACTAAATCCTGTTGGTGACACTTGGACGACCCAGCGTCCCTGCTCGCGTGCGCGGAGTCGCGACGATGCAATTTGCTGTGTTTGCAGAATTGTCCAGGTGTAACTCGACCCGTTCGTGGGATTGATGATGTAGCCAGCTCCATCAGCCACACCTTCGTTCACTCGGCCACCGAAGAAGACTTCCCATGAGATGGGTGTTGCGACGGTGGTCCCTGCAACGGAAATGCGCGCACGACCTTTGCCGGCATTGGCATCACGTGTGAGAAGCGAACTTGAAACTCCGATCGCTGCGAAGACATCACGTCCAGGCATGTACTCACCGAAGGGAACACGCCTGACCTTGTCGTAACGGCTTTCCAGTTGACCATTCTGATTGACCACGACGACAGCATTAGTGAATGTGTTTGGCCCTTCGTCTTCTGTAATTCCTACAACGATTGGCACGCGCAGTCGTTGAGCTTCTTTTGCGATTGCTTGTCGCTCTTCACTGTTCTCAAAAGTTTGTGAACCATCCATGTCGATGACATTCTCTGGCCAGATGACTGCTGTGCGTGTCGGGTTGTATGTGAGTGATTGTGTGACGCGCAGGTGGCGTTGGAATACTTCATTGTCGTCTGTGTAAATGGCGTGTGTACCTTGGGGTCCGCCACCTTGAATTGCTGTGATGTTGACGTTCGTGCTCGTGTTTGAAGTGCCCTCCCATGTATTTGACACTCCGACGAGGATTGCAAGAAAGAGGAACACCCGAAACTTTCGTTCGGTAAAGGCGAGCCAGAAGATCACTGCGGTGAGTCCGATGACGCCGAGATACGGCGCAAGTGCGGTCAGCGGATTTGCAATCTGCGACAACGGCAATGTTGCAAGTGGTACGCCACCAAAGGGCCAAGACAATCGAAGTGCCTCAACCAGTGAATGACAAATTATGAGCGCAGCGATGAAAGCTCTGTCGGTTTTGCCAAGAAATTGAGCCGTAACTGCAGCAAGACCGTGCAGCGATGCAAAGAGAAGAACGACAAGGAAGTAGCCAGGGATCGTAAGAAACCACATCCATGCAAGTGCAGGAAGAAACCAACCAATGCCAAAACTGAGTGCTGTTGTGAACAGTGATTGCTGTCGGCGATCTTCAGCGAGGCGGCGATACCAGACAAGACCGAAAAGCGCGAGTGGCCACCAACCCCATGGCGGCATTGCTGCCGCAACCATCAATCCTGCACCGAATGGAGCAATGGCCTTTTTCATCGAGGAACGTATGACGCGCGAATGATGTATCGATGTGAAGTCTTCCCTACGGGATGGCACGTGAAGAGAGTCAATGTTGCCGTCGCCGTGGGACGTGTGATCCAAATGTCGTTCTTGGTCACCACAAGTGTTCTGGAGACGACATATCGAAAAGTCTTTCCATCGCGGATGATAAAGATCGCATCGCCTTTTTTCAGTTTGTCGATTTTTGCAAAGGGGCGCTTCGCTGATGTGCGATGGCCACCAATCACGATGTTGCCATTTGTGCCTGGTTGAGGAGATCCAGGCCATTCGCCCACCCCAATATCGAACTGTGCGTTGGTGACGCCTTGAAAAATGGTGGAGGTGACTCCCAATGCTGGAATGCGTAGTTGCCCAAGTTGTTTCTGAGTAGCAGAAACTGAGTGATTCTCATCGCGCATGGTCGAAGTGGACTGTGCCGATGCATGAGCGTTTGTTGCAGGAATGGCGCATGCCAGTGCTGCGAGGAAAATGCCAAGACGACGCATCTCTCTATCTTTCCAGTGTTGCGAGGTGTGAAAGAACTGAATCGCCTGCAGAGCGAGCTTGCTGCACGCAAGCCGGGATGCCAATGCCACGGTAGCTAGCACCAGCAAACACGATTCCAGGCGCCTTGGCAGAAAGCGAATGCTCAACTTCAGCCAACCGAGCAAAGTGGTGAGGGCGGTATTGAGGGAAGGATTCAGCCCATCGAGAGATACGAACTTCAGTGGGCTCAATATCGAATCCGAGATGAAGTTTCATATCAGCAAGAGCAAGATTCAGAAGTTTCTCATCATCGAAATGCAATACATCAAGGCCATCGCGACCGAGCGAGACACGCACGATCATGGAGCCATCAGTGGGGCGCCAGTGCGCCCATTTATTGGAACCAAATGAAGCCGCGGTCGCCCAGCGTTGATCAGGTTTGGGAACTAAGTAGCCGCTACCCGTGAGATGTGCAGGCCAATCTTTGGCGGGTACCGCAAGAGTGATGAGAACGACAGAAGCGTGTGACCACTCTGCAAGCAACTCACTTGCACGTTTGTCGAGGTCATTGATAAACGACGCACTATGTCGTGCAGGTGATGCAACGACAACGGCATCACATTCGTATTGCTTGTCGTTTGTGTGCACGTGATAGTGCTTGCCCGACTTTGTGATGCTGTTCACTCGTGAGTTGAGTGCGATTGACGCACCGAGCGCAGTGACACGTTGTGTCAATGTCTCAATGAGTGCACCCATGCCGCGTATGGGTGCCCCAAAAATGGGTGCACCGGGAGTTGCGTTCTTTGCGGCCGACTTGCGCGCGCGACCAGCCGCCATCAACATGCTGCGCTCTGCGGTTAGTGCGGCCAGTTGTGGAACGGCTGCCATCGAGAACGAATCGGTATCGGCTGCATAGATACTTCCCACGAGTGGGTCGACGAGACGCTCATGGATTTGGCGACCAAAGCGGCGACGAACATAGTGACCAATGGAGTCGTTGTCTGTCGTACGTGGGAGCAGTGGTTCGATGCCAGCGCGAATTTTTCCGTAGGGCGAGAACAATGAGGAGAGTGCGAACGCACGTGCCTTTGCGGGGACACCGAGAAGAAGGTCACCCGGAATGTTGTGCAGTCCGTTGTGCCAGACCGAGGCGTGTGCCCCAGTGGGAGCAGTGAGGGCAGCACCGAGGCCTAGTTCCGTAGCAAGTTGCTGCGCATGTGGAACTCGCACGAGAAATGCATCGGCTGCTTCATCGACGGCAGGAAGGCCCGCGAAAGGGGACGTGCGGATGATTCCGCCCACCGTGTCTTTGGCCTCTAACACCGTGACCTGCACAGGTGTTGGGGAGTCAGCAATGATTGATAACGCAGCAGTTAAGCCAGCGATACCGCCACCGATGACGACGACACGGTGAGGTTTACTCATGCGGAGATCACTCGTTGTGCGAGAGCGTGCATCACTTTCTGGTCATCGTTGACGCATTCGATACGCGCAAAAGCAAGACCAAGTGGAGCTGCGCGATGCGCTGCCTCGATGTCCAAGTCATACAAAACCTCAAGGTGGTCTGCAACAAAACCACAGGCGCACACAAGAACGCCATCGATGGGCTCATCTGTTCCTTGTGTCGTTGCAACTTGATCAATCACTTCAAGAATGTCGGGGCCAATCCATGGTTCTGGAGTGCGGCCTGCTGATTGCCATGCGATGGACCACTGTGACCAGCGTGTGAGGCCTACTTTTTCAGCCACAAGTTCTGCGGTTGCGCGAAGTTCATCGGGGTAAGGGTCTCCGCCATCGATGATTCGTTGTGGCAATGAGTGAGCAGTGAACAACACCTTGGTGCGTTCTGGCATTGATGCCAACTTTTTCTTCATGTCCTCTGCAAGAAAGTCAATGAATGCTTCTTCGCGAGCCCATGAATCGATACCGACAACTTCAATGTTGTGTGGTGCTGCTGCTTCACGAACACGGCCGATGTATTGGCCAATCGAATATGAAGAGAAGTGCGGAGCAAGGACAAGACCAACGATCTTTTTGAAACCTAGTTCTGCAACCTCTGTCACGGCCTCTTCAACGAAAGGAGTGGCGTGCTTCAATCCCAGGAACACTTGGTAGTGGCCGGGGGACAATGCATCAAGTTCCCGTTGCAGTGCATCGCGCTGTGCTTCGGTGAGTTGCTTCAATGGTGAAAGACCACCAATGGCGTCGTAGCGATTGATGAGATCTTGCAGCGCCTCCTCTGTGGGGGGACGGCCACGACGAATGTCGGTGTAGTACGGAAGAATTTCCTCTTTGGTGCGAGGTGTTCCGTATGCCATCAATACAACGGCGGTGCGTTCTGCGTTGCTCATTTCTGTGTCCTTGTATGAACGAAATCGACAACAGCTGTGAGGACTTCTGGGTTGGTGTCTGGCTGGACGCCATGACCGAGATTGAAAATATGGCCGGGATGCCCGGCGTTATCTGCGAGGACATCGGCAGCACCTTGCAATGCAATGTCTGTGCCAGCAAGAACGAGAGCGGGGTCAAGGTTGCCTTGCACGACGGTTAGCGAACCAAGACGAGTGCGAGCGTCAGAGATACGTGTTCGCCAGTCGAGACCCATGACTGCGTTATCGACAGAATTCATTGACTCCAACAAATGATCGCAACCGATTCCGAAGTGAATGCCTTTAACGCCCGGATGACGTTCAGCGAGTTGAGAAAAGACTGCAGTGGTATGTGGCTTGACGTAAGTGTCGTAATCGGAACGCGAGAGTGACCCAGCCCACGAGTCAAAGACCTGGAATGCTTCGGCGCCGGCAGTGAGTTGCGCAGAGATGAACTCCACTGAATGTTGTACTAGTCGCTCCATCACGTCATTCCACAACTGAGTGTCAGCGCGCATGAGGTACTTGGTGTTTTGATATGTCTTGCTGGGCCGACCTTCGATGAGATAGCTAGCAACTGTGAATGGCGCACCTGCAAACGCAAGAAGTGGAACCTGCAATTCATTCGCAAGAATCTTCACGGTGTCGACGACATATGAAATGTCGGAGACTTCGAGTGGGCGAAGGCGTTCTAAGTCAGTGCGATTTCGAAGAGGCTGTGAGGCAACTGGACCAGTGCCAGGTGCAACATCGATGCCGAAACCAACAGCATGTGGTGGCACGACAATGTCGGAATAGAGAACTGCCGCATCGACGTTGTGGCGACGCACAGGTTGCAACGTGAATTCGGCAGCAAGTTCTGGCTGCTTGATTGCGTCGAGGATGCTTCCTTCGCCTCGAATTTTGCGGTATTCGGGGAGACTGCGACCCGCTTGACGCATGAACCACACGGGGGTGTGGGCCGCGTGTTCACCGCGAGCCGCTGCGAGGAATGGATCGCCGGGGAGACTTGTCATAACAAGTCAAACGCTATCGGGGTCGACCCTTTGGGGTCCGACGAAGTTGGGCCTCGATGCGGGCAATTCGAGTGCGAGCAGGGGGGTGAGCGGTCACAAGACGGTCCCGCCAGTGGGTCGCACGTTCGCCATGACCAGCATTGACGACAATGCGCAATGCATCTCGTAGTTCATTGCCAAAGCCCATGGAGACGACTGTCTCATCTGCTTTGAACTCTGCACCCTTGCCAACGGCGTTTCCGATGACTTGCGAAATTGTGATCATCGAGAGAAAAAGCCACGACACAATCGTAAGAACACCGGCAATGGTGCGACCAACAAAGGCAGCAGTGTTCTCACGACGGGCAAAAGTATCGGTTGCAGCATGTGCAATGTTCTGCAATAAGAAACCAATTCGTGCGAGCAAAATGATGGGAATTGTCAGCCATTGGCCGACAGTGAGTGCAATGGTGTGCATGCCGATGTGATGACTGAGTTCGTGTGCAAGAACTCCCACCAATTTCTCGTGCGACAAGTTTTCAATTGCCCAACTAGAAACGACAACAAGGTGACCGCCCGATGCAAATGCGTTGAGGTCTTCAGAATCAGCAACAGCGAGGACAAAGTCACCTGGCGCGATGTGATTGGCCTGAGCGACAACATTCCACGCGCGATGAAGGGCATCATGCTCGGCGCGTGTCGGAGTGCGGGCACCGAGAAGGCGTTGCAGAACGATTCGTTGAACTGGTCGAACAAAGAGAAGTGCACCCATAAGGAATGCAGAGAGAGCAAAGACCCCAAAATTGATCTGCACAAAAAGTTGCACGACCCACCAGATAGCTGCAATTGCTGTGAGCCAGGCGGGGAGAAGTGCGACCACAGGAGCAATCGCGGCGATTGCATATCCGTCCACCTTGCGTTGGCGTTGAAGGCGAGAAGAGGACGGCATAAGCCTGACTAGTCCACCAGTAAAGAGGTGTGCGGTCAATAACCAGCCCATTCGTGAGACGGGCGTCTCGTCGGAGGGTGCATCTCACATACACTCAGAACACTGTTTTGAGTTGCGAATGCAAGGAGCAAGCCATGACCGCACCAACTATTCCTGGCGCAGAGCCATTGTCCGTTGTCGGCAAACGTGACGCAGGCGTACTCGTCTTACACGGTTTCACTGGAAACCCCGGTTCGATGCGTGGATTGGCAGAGGCGTGCGTCGCTGCAGGCTTCCATGTGGAAATGCCGCAACTTGCTGGTCATGGCACCGCAATGGAAGACATGATTCCGACTCGGTGGGTTGACTGGAGCCGAGATGCCGAGGCTGCGTACCAGACCCTGGCGAAGCGTGTTTCCAAAGTGGTCGTCATGGGTCTGTCCATGGGTGGCGCGCTCACATTGTGGGTTGGCGCGGAACATCCTGAAGTTCTTGGACTCGTCTGTGTGAACCCTGCAACTCAGCCACAGGCTCCTGAAGTGATGGAGATGTTGAAGGGCATGGTGGACAGTGGCGTTGAAGTGATGGACGGAATCGGTTCTGACATTGCAGAACCTGGTGTTGTTGAGACGGCATACCCAGGCACACCACTCGCTGCGTTGTACTCATTCCAAGAAGATGGATTGACACCATTATCGAAGCGCTATGGCGCAACCAAGATGCCGCTTCTGTTGTTCTCATCAATTCAAGATCATGTTGTGAGTCCTTCGGACAGTGATGCATTGATGGCGGAGTACGGCGGGCCAAAGGAGCAAGTGAAGTTGGAGCGCAGCTATCACGTGGCAACGCAGGACTATGACAAGGGCATCATTTTCGAGGGCGCCGTTGCCTTCGCTCAGCGCGTCACTGCATGAACATTCTTTCGACGGTGATTGCGTCGATTCCTAGTCCCTCCAGCGGTTCGATTGAATTAGGTCCGCTTCGTTTGAATGCGTATGGCCTGATGATTGCGTTGGGTGTCGTTGTTGCTGTGCGCATCGGCGGACGTCGCGCAGAGTTGCGTGGAGTCGGCAACGTTGAAGATTTGTCGTCGATCGCAATGTGGGCAGTTCCGGCAGGTGTCATTGGCGCTCGCCTGTATCACGTCATTACAGACCTTGATCGTTTTCGTGGCGATTGGCTTGAAGCGTTTGCCGTCTGGCATGGCGGCCTAGGAATCTGGGGCGGAGTTGTTGCCGGTGTTGCGGTGGGTTTCTGGCGCGCGCGCACTCGAGGAATCGATGCATGGGCGATGATCTCGTGCGCGGTCCCCGGTATTGCGATTGCGCAAGCAATTGGACGTTGGGGAAATTGGTGGAACCAAGAACTCTTTGGTCGTCCCACCACATTGCCCTGGGCTCTTCGCGTGTCTGATTCGGTTGCTGTGAAAGCGGGAGAAGTTGCTGGCACTACTTTTCACCCCACATTCCTTTATGAATCATTGGGTTGTATTGCGCTTGCGGGGCTACTCATTGTCATCGAACGACGTCTCCAGCCAGCGCGCGGTCGTCTTCTTGCTTGGTATGCAGCGGGGTACACCTTGTTGCGTTTCGTTGTAGAGGGATTACGAATAGACCCTGCTCATCAGGCGGGCGGTCTTCGTCTCAACCAGTGGGTATCCATTGTGGTTTTCTCGATTTCTGCGGTTTTCCTGATTGTTGATGCTCGGCGTTCTCGTGATGCGTCGCCAGCGTCTACGGTCACAGAACATGAGTGAAGTTCTTTACGAAGTCATCGAGCCCGGTATCGCGCTCATCACGTTGAATCGCCCTGAGCGTTTGAATGCCTGGACAGGGCGCATGGGGGTCGAGTATTTCGATGCCATTGATAAAGCAGTTGCAGATGCAAAGGTGCGAGTGATTGTCGTGACCGGTGCAGGCAAGGGTTACTGCGCTGGTGCCGACATGGGAACGCTGCAAGGCATTCCCACGGAGAAGTCTTCCGATGGCAAAGACGACAGCAACATTCTTGAAGGTCGCATGCAAGATGAAATCACTCGCATCTCGAAGCCAGTGATTGCTGCGGTCAATGGTGCAGCTGCTGGTCTTGGGCTGGTGCAGGCACTGATGTGCGACATGCGTTTCGCTGCGGACACTGCAAAGTTCACGTGCGCATTCTCAAAGCGCGGTCTCATTGCTGAGTACGGCGTCTCATGGGTGTTGCCTCGTCTTGTCGGTCAAGCAAACGCTCTTGACCTTTTGATGTCGAGTCGTGTTGTGATGGCCGCCGAAGCCCAGCAAATGGGAATGGTGAACAGGGTTGTTCCTGCTGACCAGTTGATGGACGTCGTCATGGCGTACGCAGCTGATCTTGCGATGAACGTGTCGCCATCGTCGATGTCGGTGATGAAGCGCCAGGTCTATGGCGATTACGACAAGGACGTTGCAACCGCCAGCCTTGATGCGTTGAAGTTGATGGGACAGTCATTCACCCGTCCCGACTTCAAAGAGGGCGTTGTTAGCTATTTGCAGAAGCGACAGGCGGATTTCCCACCTGTTGACCCCTCGGCCTAGTCCGCAACGACCCAAGGGCGGGGGTGTCGTCCCGCTCGGCTCGTAGGCTTAGACATTGTGACCCAGTCAGGTAGCCCCATTTCCGCAGCCGACGTGGCCAAAGTGGCTCACCTCGCGCGCCTCGATATTGATGACGCCCAGGTAGAGCACTTCACCGAGCAACTCGCAAAGGTGATGGGCCATTTCGGCGACATCGACGCCCTCGATCTTTCCGCCGTCGAGCCCATGACCCAGCCATACCCGTTGGTCAACGTCATGCGTGAAGACGTGGAACTTCCCACGCTTGACACTGACGAAGTGTTGGCGTCAGCACCCGCTGCTGAAGAGCGCCGCTTCCGTGTTCCTCCTATCGTCGGAACAGAGGGCTGATCATGGCGACTATTCCTTCCACTGCATCAGAGATTGCAGCAGCAGTTTCATCTGGTGCACTCACAGCTCGTGAAGTTGTGGATGCTCACCTGGCTCGTATTGACGCTCGCGAAGGCGACATTCATGCATTCAACTTGGTGACGGCTGATGCTGCTCGTGCGCAAGCCGATGCAATCGATGCTGACATTGCGGCGGGTCGTCCTGTTGGTCCGCTGGCAGGCGTTCCCATTGCGTTGAAAGACAATCTGTGCACGCACGGCGTTGAGACAACATGCTCGTCGAAGATTCTTGAAGGGTGGAAGCCTCCTTATGACGCAACAGTGGTGACGCGTTTGCGTGCTGCTGGTGCAGTGATGGTGGGCAAGACAAACCTTGACGAATTCGCAATGGGTTCGAGTACTGAAAACTCAGCATTCGGTGCAACGCGCAATCCTCTTGACACCTCTCGAGTTCCTGGCGGTTCTAGTGGTGGTAGTGCTGCAGCAGTCGCCGCAGGTTTCTCACCGGTCAGCCTTGGTTCCGACACGGGTGGAAGTATTCGTCAGCCTGCAGCGCTCTGTGGTGTTGTTGGCGTGAAGCCAACGTATGGTCGCGTGAGTCGTTACGGCCTAGTTGCTTATGCAAGCTCTCTCGATCAGATTGGCCCATTTGCAACGACTGTTGCCGATGCTGCGCTGATTACTGAAGTCATCGCCGGCCATGACGAGAAGGACTCGACCTCAATTCCGCAACCATCACCGTCACTTGTTGGAGCTGCATCGCAAGGTGTTGAAGGCATGCGTATCGGTCGTGTTGTGGATCTTCCTGGTGGTGCAGAACCTGAAGTGTCCGCACGTCTAGATGCTGCGTTTGAAGCACTTGCTGCAGCAGGGGCGACGATCGTGGACATCACGTTGCCAAGTCTTGGTTACGCATTAACCGCGTACTACCTCATTGCACCTGCAGAAGCCAGCAGCAACCTTGCACGCTTTGATGGTGTTCGTTACGGCTTGCGTGTGAATGCGGCCGACACAAATGCAATGTATGGCGCAACTCGTGCCGCCGGTTTCGGTGACGAAGTGAAGCGTCGCATCATGCTGGGCACGTATGCACTTTCTGCTGGTTATTACGATGCGTATTACGGCAAGGCGCTGAAAGTGCGTCGTCTGATCGCGCAAGATTTCGACAAGGCATACGAATCGGTGGACACCATCTTGATGCCCACTTCGCCATTGGTGGCATTCAAGTTCGGCGAGAAGGCCGACGACCCAATGTCGATGTACTTGTGCGATATCTACACGATCCCCACCAACCTTGCAGGACACCCAGCGATGAGTGTTCCATTCGGAACGGGCGCACATGGTCTGCCCGTTGGCATTCAGGTTCTCGCACCAGCACTTGGTGAAGTGGCGATGTTCCGCGTTGGCGGAGCACTTGAGGCAGCAGCAGGAGGCGCACAATGAGCGACAGCCCACTTAGTTCCATCGTTGCCACCGAAGAGCAGATGTTGCCTGGCGGTTGGGAAATGATCGTTGGTCTTGAAGTTCACGTGGAGCTTGCAACAGCAACAAAGTTGTTTAGCGGTTCCCCAAACCGTTTCGGCGATGAGCCAAACATCAACATCGACCCTGTGACGCTTGGTTTGCCTGGCGCATTACCTGTGTTGAACAAGAAGGCTGTCGAGCTTGCAATGCGTATTGGTCTGGCGCTTAATTGCCGCATTCAGCGATGCATTTTCCACCGCAAGAATTACTTCTATCCCGACCAGCCGAAGGCGTATCAAATCAGCCAATACGACTTGCCATTGAACGCTGATGGTTTCTTGGAATTGCCGAGTGGTGCTGTCATTGGTGTTGAGCGCGCACACCTTGAAGAAGACACTGGCAAGAGCACACACGTGGGTGGTGCAACAGGTCGTATTCACGGCAGTGATTACTCACTCATGGACTTCAACCGCGCTGGTGTTCCATTGGTGGAAATCGTGTCTCGCCCAGACATTCGCACCAGTGAACAAGCACGCGAATATGTCTCGGAACTTCGCTCCATTCTTGAAGCCATCGGTGCGTCTGACGCAAAGATGGAAGAAGGCTCGATGCGATGCGATGCGAACGTATCGGTGCATAAGCCCGGCACTCCATTCGGAACTCGTTGTGAGATC
>CAEZUX010000006.1_pt1 | contig 19401 bp, 22 predicted proteins | sample 7264591 | NCBI WGS metagenome assembly CAEZUX01 (sample SAMEA6813842, study PRJEB35770) | uncultured Acidimicrobiaceae bacterium | biome: Freshwater; feature: Freshwater reservoir; material: water | place: Czech Republic | collected 2017-05-23 | depth 0.5m m | reverse complement strand
GAGACACATTGATCGGGCCCGCTATTTCTCTCTCTGCCGGAATGGTTCCTGGACAGGAATGCATCACCAATCCGGTTGTGTCAATTGGAGACCGCTGCCTCATTGGCAGGGGTAGCGGAATCGTTGGTCATTTCTCCATCGAGATTGGTAACGATGTGTGGACAGGTCACAATGTCTACATCACAGATCAAAATCATGGCTATGAGGATGTGAGCAAGCCAATTTCCCAACAGTCGCAACCAGAGCGTGCTGTAAAGATTGGCGACGGAAGTTGGCTGGGATACGGATCAGTTGTTTTGCCCGGTGTCACGATTGGACGACATGTCGTGGTAGGAGCCAATTCGGTCGTGACCAGCGACATTCCGGATTATTCCGTGGCTGTTGGCGCCCCTGCTCGCGTCATCAAGCAGTACATCAATGGAGAATGGGTGAAGATGTCTTAGACCGAAAGGTCGAGGGGAGGCTGACAAGTCTTCATGTCATTCTCCCTAGCGAATTTTCCGAGACGCTCGCTAATAGGAACGCCTTCGACCTCTGACTCTGCAAAATATGGACGCGTCGTTGCTGTTCGAAGTGCCTCGATGAAGAGTCTGCGGTCTGCGATGTACACGCGGTAATCCTTTAGCCACTGCGGAACGAGTTCTTTTCCTTTGGCATCTGTCGGAGAATCCTTAGAAATTGCATCGATAGCCCGTTCAAGAGAATCGGTGGCCTTCTCCACGATGTCAGCCTTCATCTTGAGAGCTTGCGGATCACTTGCCTTCATCTCGGTGAGATCTTGGAGTGCAAACCGTTCATTCTCAGCAACTTTGCAACGAGCTTCGGACCGCGCCTTCCAGGCTTCATCACCAATCTTGTTGAAACTCTCTTTTGATGCAAAGCCAAACGCATATACCCACATGGCAAAAATGCCTGCACAAATCACAGACAACAACACACGAACGAAAACTTTCACAATTGGAAGGCTACGAGGTCTGAGGCTTACGTGTCGGTCGATGGGAGAGCGCCAGATGACACAGAGCGAACACAAGGTCTGATACCGCAATCTTTGGCCCCGAGAACGGGGAGAGTGCTCTGGCTTTTATGGATGGCAGAATGTCAATGTGTTCAGGCAGAGGCGTCCGCAATTGAAGTTCTTGTTGGCACCCATCGCTCTAGTGCTGTTTGCAACTTCCGGATGTATATCGAATTCGGAAGATTTTTGCGATGGTATTAGTTCAGTCGCTGGATTTACGACCCAGTTTGCTCAGGGTCTTGACAATTTCTCGGAAAATCAATATTCACAACTTCGTGATGAAACAGAAAATGCAAGAGACGCAGTGAATCACGTTGCCGTGAAGAATGTCGACAGCGTGGAAGCCGCTGAGTTAGGCAAAAAGATCAATGTCTTCATCAGTTCAATGGAAAATGTGAATTGGGATGTGTCATTGGCATTGTCTGATTCTGTTGCCTCTAGTGCTGCAATGGCATTGGGGACCGCGGAATCTTTAACTCAGGCAAACACAGTGGAATCTCTTTTGATTGGTGAGTGTGGCTTGCCTTCCACTATTGATGGAAATATTCAGAGCGCTGACACGTTGCCTTCTCCATCCATTCCTGGACCGACACAGACGGATCCGCCGACCAATACCATCAATGAATCGTCTCAAGACGATGCGTTAGGTGCGATTGTGGCTTCACTTTTTCGATTGAACTTGTCACCTGCTCAAACCAGTTGTCTTGGCAAAGAACTGCAGGGGGTCGTTGATGTGAGTTCTAGCAGTGCAAATCTTGCGCAATATCAAGGACAGTTTCAAAAGGCCTTTGATGCTTGTTTGATTGACTTCACTGTCCCTGTGGATTAATCATCTGTCCTGCCACACCTCGAAAGTAGAGTGCACGCGTGGAAATTGTGATCATTCGTCATGCTCAACCAGAGTGGGTAAAGGACGGCCTGTCGGTCGACAATCCACCGTTGACAGAACTTGGTTTCAAACAAGCTGAAGCTCTCGCTGTCGAATTAGGTAACGAGCATTTTGACGAGGTTCTCGTCTCTCCGCTCGTGCGTACTCAACAGACTGCTGCACCCATCATTAGGGCGATGAATCGCGATCTTGTTATCGAGCCGTGGCTTGAGGAGATTCGTAATCCGATTTGGCATGGAACCCCGCAGGAACGTGCCGAAGCCGCTTGGAAAGCCGAGAAAGAAAAGGCTTCTCACGATCGTTGGCTTGGCATTGAAGGTGGAGAGCCGGTTGCTGATTTCGTTGATCGCATCAATAACGGAATCTCTTTGTTTCTTGCCGAACGGGGAGTCACCCGAAGCGACAAGGAACTACCGGTGTGGGAGACCAATGACAATTACGTGGAAAGCAAAAAGATTGCTTTGATATGTCATGCAGGCACGGGAAGTGTTTCGTTGTGTCACATGCTGGGTTTCCCAGCAACTCCGTGGGAATGGGAACGCCTTGTCATTGGTCACGCAACTATTAATCGAATTTCCACTTTGCAATTGGCAGATGGGGTGACCTTCGGATTAACGCAGTTGTCAGGTAATCACCATTTATCAACGGAGATGCGTACGTACTGATTGGTGTTCATCGGCAATCTTTCTGAGCCCTAAGGTGGGGCGATGAGTTCAGAAGCGATTAATCCCGATGTATTAAAAATGTTCTCGTTTGCTGTTTTCAGCAAGCTTGAAGGTGCGGTAACTGCAGGAATGATTCATCTTGGTGACCGTCTCGGCCTGTATCAGTCGATGGCAACTCGTCCTGATGGAGACACATCCACTTCGCTGGCTGCACATCTGAATCTCCATGAGCGGTGGGTGCGCGAATGGCTACATAACCAAGTGGCGGCTCGCATCGTTTCTTGTAAAGACATCTCCGCCGCAGATCCAATTTTCTTTCTCACACCTGAAGCAGTGTGTGTGCTTGCGACTCCGTCGCACCCTGCATATGGGATGGGAATGTTTCATCGCTTACCTCAGACGATGAATGCATTAAATGAAATGCCAGAATCGTTCCGTACGGGTATCGGGCATGACTATGACTCTCATGGCCCCGAAGGTGCGGTCGGTATCGAGAAGAGTTTTGAACCGTGGAACCAAAACTTTCTCATTCCGTATGTTGTTCCGGCGTTGTCGGGTGTTCAGGCGAAGCTGGAAAAGGGCGCTCGGGTTGCAGATATCGGATGTGGTGCTGGTGGATTGTCTCTCTTGTTGGGTCGCACTTTCCCGAAAAGCACATTTATTGGTTACGACATCTCCCAGCATGCACTCGACCGCGCAAATGACCGCCTGACATCTGAGGGTCTCAGCAATGTGCGATTCACTGATCCCCGTCGCGAGTCGATAACTGATGGCGAAAAATTCGATTTGATCTGCACGTTTGATTGCATTCACGACATGACCCATCCGACAGACATGATGAAGACAATCCGACAATCTTTGAAAGACGACGGAACCTGGCTGTTGGTCGACATCAAAGCTCACGACTCATTGGAACTGAACGTCACAAAGAATCCGATGGCCTCACTTCTGTACGGAGTGAGCGTTCTTAGTTGTATGTCATCTGCGATGTCTTCTCCAGATGGTGAGGGTCTTGGCACTCTTGGGCTATCTGCAGCGAAGGCCGAAACAATGGCTACCGAAGCAGGCTTTTCCTCATTCTCACTTCTGCCTGTGGAACATTCAGTGAACGCGTTTTACGAAGTTCGTCCATAAAAAATCTCGGCACCACTGGATCGTGTGGTGCCGAGAATTCTTTCCTGACTGTTGTCCTTGGATCGAGGACAACATGGGTGTGATTTATGCTGCGGGTACTGGCAATGGAGTTGTGATTCCACATCCGTTCACTGCATCAACTGCTGCAGTTGGGTCAATTGCTTCGCCGCCGAATGGGTGGATTTCAAAGTGAAGGTGAGGGGTTGTAGTGCCACCGGTCTTGCCGACGTAACCAATGACCTGTCCAGCCTTCACCTTTGAACCAATTCCGATTCCGTCAGCGATACGAAGCATGTGGCCGTAGAAGAAGTAGGTGCCATCAGCCTTCATCAAACGAACACCATTGCCTGCAAGCTTGTCGTTTGCTGCGTTGTACAACTTGGTGATTGTGCCATCAGCAACTGCGTACAAGAGATTTCCTTCGCGAGCAATGACGTCAACACCAACATGCTTGCGGCCACCAGAGCGTGGTGCATGCCAGGTGTTCTCGAATGAACATGGACCCTGCACGGGGAACACTTGGAGTTGAACAGCTGGTGGGGCCATCACGCCAAGCTTGATCGCAGTCTGAGCGTCAAGTTTGCCGGTGATCGCAATTCCTTGTGCAGTCTGAAACTTCTGAATCGCTACTGCAGTTGCAGCACCGAAGATTCCGTCGACGCCACCCTTGACTGGGATGCCAGCTACTACAAGTGCCTTCTGAACAATGGTCACGCTGTTGCCACGGCTTCCACGTGTGGGAAGAGTTGTGATGGTGACCGATGCGGCTTGTACTGCAGGAGCTGCTGTTGTTGCAGGAGCAATAGTGGTGGTCGGAGCAATGAGACCAAGCGCAGCTGCAGTATTTGCATCAAGAACTCCTGTTACAGGAAAACCCTTTGCGGTCTGGAATGCCGAAATCGTCTGAGCTGTGCCGGAACCGAACTGACCGTCAATGCCGCCTTTGACTTGAAGTCCGGCAGCAACGAGAGCTTTCTGCACTGCGAGGACATTGTTTCCGCGATTGCCGCGAACAGGAAGTGATGTTGCTGTCAATGCATAAACAACAGGAGCAACGGTGGTTGAGGGTGCGACAGTCGTGGTGGGGGCAGCAGTGGTGGCAGGTGCAGCAGTAGTTGTTGGAACATCCAACTTGAGGACCTTTGCAGTTGCAGCATCGACGACGCCTGTGACCTTTAATCCGACAACCTTCTGGAAGTTCTTCAACACAAGAAGAGTGCGCTTGTCGAAGTTTCCAGTAGCGCCACCCTTCAGGGAGAAACCATTACGCATGATTGCCTGCTGAAGAGCAACGACAGCTGCTCCGCTTTCGCCCAACTTTGGCTGACCAGGTGCTGTCTTTGCTGAAGTAGCGACAGCCACAACGTTTCCGGTTGATGCACTGGCGACTTCTGGAAGAGCGATCAGCGCAAGGCTTGCGACTGCTCCGGCGACAATGATTCGGCTGATTGTTTGTGTGCGGTTGTGAGACATCTGTCTGCTCCCTTGTTGATCCGCAATAGGGATCGGCAGGTCTCGACAGAACTTGAGAAATTTCTCACGGAAAATGTTTAGATGAACACGCAGAGTGGTTTATGTGATGAGACGACCACAAAAAGTGATGGAGATAGGTCTTCACAGGACAAGGCACCGGAAGGGAAAAGACCGAAAATCACTGAGTGGGACGCCAATCAGGGCCCAAGGAAGCGTCTTTGGACGCTAAGGATGCGGAATTGTGACTGTTGAGGTCAGTTCCGGGGATGCAGCACCTCTTGTGGTGCGGTGCTGGTTATTTGTACGTATATCCGTCGTCAAGTCCAGAGAAACCGCTGGGGGTGTGTGCTCCCAGTACAAGGGTCTCAAGGACTCCAATGCCTCGATGGGTCTCTCCCGTGGAGAGGGTCATCGTGACGTTGCTCAATGTTTGAGTGTGAAGGTGATGCATGGCCATTGGTGTTGCGACTGGGATGGGGAAGCGTTCGCCACCTACGGCCAAATCACCTTTCCAGAAGCCATGTCCCCATTCGGGATGCAGATATCCCAAGCCAAGCATCTGGAAATGAGTGATGGGCTCAAAGGAGAGATGGGCGGTCGAATCTCCGAAGATGTAATCCAGTTCAAAACCTTGAGACCGACGGGTGCCCTCTTCCCAGTGGTACTTGTACGAGACGTTGTGCGCATGTTTGACAGTGTCGCTACCCAGCAACATTGCGCCCGAGTCGTGCCAACGCTCACCATCAGCAAATTCATTGACATCGAACAAGGTGCCGAAACCTTCAAAACACACGGGTGCCCACAGCCAGAAGAACTGTGGAAGGTGTTGGACGGGAGCACCCAACTGAACTCGCTCTCCGACACCGCGAATACCCCAAGACCGGTCTCGCGAACCAACCACAACAGTGGATTCAATCTCGTGACGTTGACCATCAATCTCGATCCAGCCATTCCATGCGCCTAGTTGGGTGAGGCGTGTGTATCGCATCGTCACTCGGTTCCCGCTGCGTACAAGGAAAGGCGGCTCTTCATAAGGTTGAGAACTCGCGGTGAAGGTGACGTCTGCACGGATTCCGTGTTCGGGTGTTTCGACAACGATCCGGTGTTGTCGCATGGGAACAACTACCTCAATACCGATAGGTCCCACTTGGTTGCATTGCATCCGATCAAAGGGCGCTTTGGCAGAGGAGTGAACGCTGATCTGTTCACCGTTCAGCACAACGCTGAATGATGCATCCATGACATGACGATTTGGATAAAGACCCATCGCCGCTGCAAAGAACATCGTTCCGTCTTTGCTGTAACCATTGAAGAAATAGCGGTCGTAATGACCCGGATCTCCACTCTCTGGATGCGCGATTGGCTCAGCTGTCTGATGAATCGGATAGTCGTCAAACGATGTGATCATGTATGTGACGGTAGCCACTTCAACGCCGTAACTCTTAAGTGGTCAACAGAGGCGGGACGACCTACTGTTCAGGTCGTGCCTCACATTTCAGGGAAGACCTATCGAATCGTTTGCGGGACCGCATTGGGATCGCTCTGCGTGATTGTCTTTACGGGAGCTTTGGTGCGTCTCACCAACTCGGGTCTTGGGTGCAGTGATTGGCCAAATTGCAATAACACCAAGTTTGTCGACGTGTCGTCCAGTCACACGGCAATCGAACAGCTCAATCGGCTCTTTACGGGTGTCGTGTCGTTCAGTGTGATTGCCGCAGTTCTTATGTCCCATTTGCGCCGACCACGTCGCAACGATCTTCTGTGGCTCTCCTGGAGTCTTGTGGCAGGCGTGCTCGCTCAGATTGTCATCGGCGGAATCGTTGTTCTGACCGGCTTGAATCCCTACGCCAACATGGCCCATTTCTTGGTATCAATGGTGTTGATTGCTTGTGCATTCATGCTATTTCGTCGCAGTGCAACAGAAGCCCCTCGAACAATCTTTCGATTTGTGCCTGAGAAAATTCGTCTTCACACATATGCAATAGGTGTGCTTGGTGCTGTTGCAATTGTGACAGGAACGGTCGTCACCGCAACCGGACCTCATGCTGGAGATGAGAATGCTGTTCGTTTTGGGTTTGCGCTGACTTCCGTGGCGCGCGTACACAGTGTGTCTGTTATCTCATTTCTCATTGTCGTATTGCTGACTGTTCTGATTATCCGCAAGGAAAAGTTCGGTCCTGAAGTTTTCGAGCCGATTTCGACCCTTTTGTTTGTTTCAGTGATGCAAGCGGCAGTGGGGTACACGCAATATTTCACAGGAGTACCAGTTGTGCTTGTGGCTGCACACATCATTGGTGCCGTCAGTCTTTTCCTGGCCCTCTGCCATCTGCTGATTGCCCCTCCAGACTCGGTTTCTGTGGATATCAGCGGCCCTGCAATGTGACCCTGGCGTTGATTGCTAGTTTTCTTGTATGTCCACTGAAGAGGTATTGCTAGAAGTTTCCGACCACATCGGAACAATCACTTTGAATGCGCCTGGTCGCATGAACACCATCTCGGGGCAGATGCTTGACCTGCTCTCCAAGAAACTTCTTGAGGCGGATGCGAATCCCGACGTACGTTGCATCATTTTGACGGGCGCTGGTCGTGCTTTCTGTGCTGGTCTCGATCTTGGTTCGCAGGCAGGGAAGACAGAGTCCCTCGGAGTTCTTGATAACACCGAAGCCAACATGGTTGAGTTTGATATTCGTGATGCGCCGCCCATCGTCCTGCACGGCATTGATACTCCAGTGGTCTGTGCGTTGAATGGTGGCGCAGCTGGATACGGATTGGATATTGCTTTGGGTTGCGATATTCGCATCGCGTCAGACGGCGCAAAGATGGCACCCGGATTCGCGAAGCGAGGAATTCTTCCTGAGAGTGGTGGAACGTGGTTGCTACCGAGAATCGTTGGCTATGCGCGTGCAGCAGAAATTTCATTTACTGGTCGCACCTTGTTGGCCGACGAGTGTCTGGCACTTGGTTTAGTCAATTCGGTTGTGCCAGCCGATCAACTGATGGATGCTGCTCGTGAGATGGCGGGGGAGATTGCCGCCAATGCTCCACTTGCCGTTCGAGCGATTAAGCGAATGATGCGGGCAGCTGAGACGGAAACATTCGAACAGAACATTCATCACGTGTTCTTGCAGCTTCTTCCTTTGTTCCGCACAAAAGACTTTAAAGAAGGTGTCGCTGCGTTCATCGAGAAGCGACCACCAAATTTCATCGGTCGCTAGACCACATGAAACCATCGCAAGCTTTTGCATTGCTGGAAATCGATCCTGGTTGTAGCTCAGACGAGATTCGTAAAGCATGGCGGACGAAGAGCACCATCCATCATCCGGATGCCGGTGGCAGTAATGAAGCCATGGTGTCTCTGAATCTCGCATTAGAAATTGCACTGGATTGGTCCCCAGTAGTCGAGGCGCTCGAGGCTCCTATTCCATCGAAGAAGCCAGATAGTGCAATGGCATCTCGAATACGGCGTGATGTTTCGTCCTTCACCGTCAATGTTCTGCCAGTGGATTGCTGGATGGCTTTAGAGGTTGTTGCCGCTTTGTGTGGCCCCACGATTCAAGATGACCCGCCGTACATGCTGGAGTTTCTGTTGCACGATTCGTCACTCCCTCATTCGCGCAACGGCTGGTGTCGCTGCGAGTGCGTTCCTGAGGCTGGAGCGACAACAGTTCATCTCACGGTGGGGTCGACGCACTCTTCGGAAATACCCGACCTTAATGATGTGCGAGATTTCTTAGTGGAGCAGTTCAATCACATTGACTGGCCCGGTTAGCGGTCAGCCGCTGCTTTTGTCAATCGGTCATTCACGGCTGGACCAACTCCAGATAAGGAAGCACGAACAGCAATAACAACAGTGGCTCCGTTGCTATCAGCATCACGAAGTTCGCTGTACAAACGTTCTGCATACTCATTGACATCTTCGAAATGCAAGATCCGCGCACTCACGGATGGTGGCATATTGCGTATTTGTTTCTCAGCATCTTCGACAGTGTCAACAATGAGAACTTGTGCATTGGGGGCGTAGTGGGACTCCAACATGCCAGGGGCGCGTGATGGGCCGTTGCCGGACAATGGTTGTCTTCCGGCAATCTGTGCGATGTGATCGGATGAAATGTGACCTAGTCGAAGAATCTGGAAAGAGTCAGTGCACTCCACAATCGTTGATTCCACACCAACCTCACATGGACCACCATCAAGGATGACGTCCACTTCATCGCCCAGATCCATCAGAACATGATCTGCTGTAGTTGGACTGACCTTTCCAAACTTGTTTGCCGAAGGCGCGACCACTCCATCTGCAACAGATACCAACAATTGCAGTGCGATGGAGTGGTTGGGAACGCGAAGAGCAACGGTGTCTCGACCTCCCGTCACCCAGTCAGCAACAAGCGAAGTGCGCGGAACAAGCAGTGTGAGTGGTCCTGGCCAAAACGCGGAGGCCAAAGCAGTTGCAGTCTCATTGAAGATTCCCCATTTCATTGCTTCCTCTAATGACGAAACATGGATGATTAATGGGTGATTGCGTGGACGGTCCTTTGTGTCGAAAATACGATGAACTGCTTTTTCATTTCGTGCCAAAGCAGCTAGTCCATACACCGTTTCTGTTGGCATTCCGACAATGCCTCCACTGCGCAATACATCTGCAGCAACTGATACATCAGAGGTGATGCCGTGACTGGTCATGCGAAGAAGTCAAGAATCTGATCGATGAATGGGAACGATTCAGGTGTCGCAAAGTGGTCGGTGTTCTTCAGGACCACAAGGCGACCGTTCGGGAACGCCGTTGCGAGCTTTTCTGCTGGGAACGTGAAGTCCTTGTCTCCGATGACTACTAAGACCTCGTTAGTAATGCTGGCCAGCTCAGAAGCCTCAATGGGTTCTGATGGCGGACGCTTCATGATCGCGGTCAAAGCTGCGAGATCATTTCCAGGCTGATTGCCGTAGTGGGCGAACATGCGACCCAACTCGTCGTCTTCTGGTGCATTCCCTTCGAGTGCATCGATGATTCTTTGATTCCCATTGGGTGGTGATTTTTGGAAGACGCCATCACCAATGCCCGCAAGGATGACTTTCCCAAAACGTTGAGGGGCAGAGATGAGGGCGCGCAGGATGGTTAATGCCCCAAGCGAGAAGCCGACGGCATCAATGACAGGCGCATCGGACGGGAGGTGATCAAGAAACCACTGGGGGAGTTCGGTATAGGCCGCGGGGTCCGTTGGCTTTTCTTGGTCGGCATGGCCCAGAAGGTTGAAAGGCACCACATTGCGCCCGATGTCCTCAAGGAGGGCATCAATTCCAGGCTTTTGCCATGTGTCGCGGAAATTGCCGGCCCAGCCATGGACGAGGACCACAGGGTTGTTCTCGGATGAACTCATGCAGACACGGTAGTCTCGTGACGCCCTATGCGCTTCCTACAGCAGACTCCCGCGCACGACCTGACATACAACGATGTCTTCATGGTTCCGTCCATGTCGACAGTTGCATCAAGGCTCGATGTCGACCTCAGCACAGCCGACCAGATCGGAACAAACATCCCCATTGTTGTGTCCAACATGACAGCAGTGGCGGGCCGTCGCATGGCGGAGACAGTCGCGCGACGTGGCGGCTTGGTCGTTCTTCCGCAGGACATCCCACTGGACATCATCCAGACGGTGGTCAAACACGTGAAGACTCGGCACCCGATCTTTGAAACCCCCATCACCCTGGCCCCCGAAGACACTTTGGGTGAAGCCATCAGCTTGATTCATAAGCGCGCGCACGGCGCGGTCGTCGTTGTTGACGCAGAGAACAAGCCGTTGGGCATTTTCACTGAACATGACGCTGCTGGATTCGACCGTTTCACGCAATTGAAGAATGTGATGAACCTGGACATGGTGTGCTTCCGGGATAACCAGTCTGTTTCAGACATTCATGATGCGCTTGTTGAGCAACGTCTTTCATTTGCGCCAGTGATTGATGCCAACGGAGTGCTCGTTGGTGCAGTCACCCGCAAAGGCGCTCTTCGGTCAACGATCTACAAGCCAGCTTTAAATGCGCGTGGTGAATTTCTCACATCAGTCGCAGTGGGCATCAACGGTGATCCTGCGCAGCGTGCTCGCGATTTAGTTGCACTCGGGGTGGATGTGCTTGTCATCGATACTGCGCATGGTCACCAAGCTTCCATGATTCGTGCCATCGAGGCAGTACGTGGAGCAGCTCCAGGTGTTCCCATCGTTGCTGGAAACGTTGTGACACGGGATGGAACACGCGACCTCATCAATGCAGGCGCGGACATCATCAAGGTTGGTGTTGGTCCCGGCGCAATGTGCACCACTCGAATGATGACCGGCGTTGGTCGTCCCCAGTTCTCTGCTGTTCTTGAGAGTGCCGAAGTCGCACGCTCCATGGGTAAGCACGTATGGGCCGATGGTGGTGTCCGTTACCCGCGTGACGTTGCTCTTGCAGTAGCCGCCGGAGCATCCAGTGTGATGTTCGGTTCGTGGCTTGCTGGTACATATGAATCTGCAGCAGACACTCTGCGAGACACAGAAGGCCGTCTGTACAAGGAAAGTTTTGGCATGGCATCGAACCGCGCCGTAAAGAACCGCACTCGAACCGAAACAGCCTTTGAACGTGCCAAAAAAGAGTTGTTCGAAGAAGGCATCAGTTCTTCACGTATGTATCTCGACAGTCAGCGTCCTGGTGTGGAAGACATCATTGACCAGATCGTTGCTGGTTTGCGTTCGTCGTGCACGTATGCAGGTGCTGCAAGTCTTGAAGAGTTCCATGAGCGTGCTGTCGTGGGTGTTCAGAGTTCCGCAGGGTACGACGAAGGTCGTCCTCTCGGCACCAGTTGGTAGCAGTTGACTGTTATCGCCATTGATGGTCCTGCAGGTGCAGGTAAGTCCACCGTGGCAAAGATGGTGGCGGAATCGACCGGATTGCCATATCTAGATACGGGTGCGATGTATCGCTGTGTCGCATTGCAGTCGATCCGAGAGAGTGTCGAAGCATCGGATGAAGAAGCAATTGCTCGTATTGCGCAGACCGTCAAAATTTCAGTCGAAGGTGTTCAATCGTGGCTCAATGATGAAGATGTTTCTCATCTCATTCGCACCACGGAGATTGCTTCCATTGTGAGCGTGATTGCCACTCATTCGCCAGTGCGGACTGCCATGCGTTCTCAACAGCAAAAATGGATCAACACTCACGGTGGCGGGGTAGTGGAAGGTCGTGATATCGGCACTGTGGTTTTCCCTCAGGCAGAAGTGAAGATTTTTCTCACTGCTTCACCTGAAGAGCGTGCGACACGTCGAGTGGGTCAAAGTGGTGGGAATATTGCATCTGTTGCGGCAAGCATCGCAGAGCGAGACCGAATCGATTCTGAACGAATCGATTCTCCATTGCGGCCAGCCGAAGACGCGATTGTTGTCGATTCCACGGGGCTGGATATCTCATCTGTCGTTTCCATCATCGTCGGGCATTTTCATGCAAGGTCAGGGGAGATCAATGGCTGAAGTGGACACACATATGGCGGGAGATTCGTTTCTCAGTCGAGTTTTTTACACGTTGATACGTGGCCTTGTTGTCGCTGTGTGCGTCGGCTACACACGCGCACGTGTCGTTGGTAAACACAACATCCCCAAGAATGGTCCGTTTCTGTTGGCGCCGATTCATCGTTCCAATATCGATACGCCTTTGGCTGCCGCTGTTACATCGCGTCGTATGCGATTTATGGGCAAAGATTCGATTTGGAAGTTCAAACCAATTGGTTGGATCATTTCCTCTCTTGGTGCTTTCCCGGTCACTCGTGGTTCCGCCGATCGTGAGGCATTGAAGCGCTGCATCGCTGTCCTCGAATCGGGAGAGCCCCTTGTGTTGTTCCCTGAGGGAACACGCCAGTCTGGTCCAGTGGTTCAGCCCCTCTTCGATGGTGCTGCATATGTTGCTGTGAAGGCCGGTGTGCCCATCATTCCAGTGGGAATCGGCGGCTCGGAAGGCGTCATGCCGAAAGGCTCGAAAATGATTTATCCACGCAAGTGTGTTCTTGTCGTAGGGGAGCCAATCGTGGCTGTTGCAGACGAATCAGGTCGTATTCCTCGCTCCGCCGTCAAGGACATCACCGAACGATTGACAGTTGATTTGCAAAGACTCTTTGATGAAGCTCAGAGACTTGCGGGAACGCCCAACAACTATTAGCGAGAGACGAACTCTTGCATCAAAGAGACAAGATGCAAGGGATCCTCGGCGCCACACAACTCGCGAGCTGAATGCATAGACAGTTGTGGCACACCAATGTCGATCGCTTCGATTCCTAAACGTGTTGATGTGATGGGTCCAATGGTGGATCCACAAGGCATGTTGTTGCGACTGACAAAGGTTTGCAGTGGAACTCCAGCCGATTGGGCAACATTGGTGAGATGCGCAGCCCCTCTTGCTGTCGTTGCATAACGCTGGTTCCCATTTAGCTTCAAGGCAGGTCCGTTGTTCACGATGGGCCCGTGTCGTGGGTCGTGACGCTCTTGGTAGTTCGGATGCACTGCGTGGGCGTTATCTGCAGATAGACACCACGACTGGCGTAGTACATCATGTCGCTCACCTGACGTTGTGCCATGTGTATCCATCACCGCATGAACGACGGTTTCCAGAAGCGGTCCTCCAGCGCCAGTGATACTTTCGGACCCGACTTCTTCATGGTCGTTCAGAACAACAATGACGTTGAATGATGAGTCAGTCATCGCCAATGCTTCTACTGCAGCCCAACAGGACAATTGATTGTCAAGACGGGCACTGGCGATCAGAGATCCATCCACTCCAAGAATTGATGCTGGAGTGTTGTCAAACAGGTGAGCATCGAATGCCACGATGTCATCGCATTCCGATACATCAGCAAGCCAGGATTCAAAGGGAGGAGCAAACGTGCCCCACACAGGAATGGTATGTGCATGTTTATCAAGTTGCACACCGCGTTCATTGACGTCACGGTCTAGATGAATGGCCAGCTGGGGAAGTCGGACCAATGAGGACGCATCACCAAAGAGATGCGATGTTCCATCACTGCTGACGACACGACCTGCAATACCTAGGTCGCGATCAAGCCATGAATTCAGAAGCACTCCACCGTAAATCTCAATCCCAAGTTGCGACCAGCCGGCTGTCCTGATGTCAGGTTGTGGCTGAATGCGTAAGTTCGGAGAGTCGGTATGTGCACCGATGATTCGGAATGGTGCATTCTTCTCCCCAAGCGACCAGGCAACAATCGCGCCGTCTTGAATCAGGTAGCCCTTTTTCTCGAGTGGTTGCGCTAGAGATTTCTGCTCCACATAGCCGTGAGCAGTCAGACGTTCCTCAGCGGTTGCCACAGCATGAAATGGCGTCGGAGAGGAATCCAGCCAGTCAAAGAGTTCTGAGATTGTTGATTTAGCCATGAAAGAGACCGATGGGAAGACCAGTACCACGAAGGTGAGCTGTTTCATTGACTGAAAGAATGCTGCGATGCCCGGACGAAGATGCCGCAATGCGATGAATAGATGTGTAGTTCGGATAGAAGAACTGACCACTTTCTAAACCCAGGACCTTTGAGAGAAATTCGTTGATGACTCCACCATGGCAAGTGACAACAACGCGATTTCCTCTGTTGTCTTTGATGATTTGATTCAAAGATTCATTGACGCGAGCTGTGAACTCTGCAGGTGGCTCATCGGACCCAAAACCACCAGCGACCATTTCTTGCCAACGTGGATCATTGGTTGCTTTTAGTTCCTCCACAGGGATGTACTCGTTTGAGTGCTGATCGAACTCGGCAACTCCGTCAACAACGATGGGAGTCATGCCTTTTAATCGTGCGAGAGGATCTGCTGTTTGCATCGCACGCTTCATCGGACTGGTGTACAAGGCGTCGATATGTTCCAGTGCCATGTACTCAGCAAAATGTTTCGCCTGGGCATGACCATCGGTTGAAAGTTCAGGGTCGGCGGGTCCATCAACAACTTCTCGTCGCTGAGGGAGGGCATGTCGTACAAGTATCAGTTCCACTGATGTGAAATGATATGGCGATGCCAGCGGGTGTCCCTCATTCAACGAATATGGGGTTTGCCTTTATTGAAGAAGGCCTCGATGAGGGCCGATTGGTGGTGCTCATTCACGGCTCATTAGACCGAGCTGCAGGAATGTTGAGAGTTTCGCGACAGATTCAAAAGGATGCGCGAATCATTCGATTTGATCGCAGAGGTTACGCAAAGAATGTGAATCACTCCGGACCGTTCAATATTGAGGGCAATACAAATGACCTTGTCGACATCTTGAACGGACGGCCCGCAATCCTGATTGGGCATAGTTTTGGTGGCAACGTTGCGTTGGCAACGGCAGCGCGCCTGGGTTCGCAAATTCATGCTGTCAGCACCTATGAGACGCCGTTGTCCTGGTTTGATTGGTGGCCCAGAAGTACTGCGGGCGCACAGAGTCTGAAAGTTCCTACCGATGAAGCAGCTGAGGCCTTTATGGTTCGCCTCATCGGACAACGGCGTTGGAGTGAACTTCCAGAGCGCACCAAAGATGAACGTCGAAGTGAAGGGCCGGCCTTGACAGAAGAGTTGCAATCAATACGAGATGCTGCGCCTTGGACAGTTAATGAGATTCAATGTCCGGTGTTGTGCGGATATGGATCACGAGCACTTGAACACCACAAACGCGGTGCAATTTGGTTGGGCGAACATTTGCCAATCGCAAAAACAGTTCTTGTGGAAGGCGCCGGCCATGGTGCACCTAATTCTCATCCCGAGGAATTTGTGAATCTCCTCGTCAGGCCTCACTTATTGAGTTGAGGAACCTTCACAGTGATGTCCTGGCTGAAGAATTTGCATGTGATTTCTTCGGGAATCTGTAGTTCGGATTCGGCAGATTCAGAAGCCTTTTTCACAGTATCGATACAACTGGTGATGTCGGCACGTTGGGAATAGCCCACCAGAGCAATTGCCACGAGAATGACGGTGGAAACAACCCTTCCTACGATTCCGGAGATGACTTTCATCAGGATGACTGCCGCAACAAGGGACACGCCAGAAAGTCCTAGGGCTGCGTTCTTCAGGGTTTCTGCGTCGGTTGCGGCGATAATCGTGCTCATTGGGCAACTTTAGGCTCATTTCTGCCCGTAGCGTTGACATCATGTCGGGCGCTGATTTCACCGTTGCCATCCTTGTAGGTGGGGACAGTTCGCGTATGGGCACTGATAAGGCACTGTATGAAGTTGAAGGCTCTGCAATGGCCCTGCGAGTCGCTGCTGCAGCGACGGCTGCAGGTGCTAAAGAAGTTCTCCTGATTGGCGGAACTCAGGCTCGTGCAAAGAAACTCTCAGGTACCTGGAAGAAGGATTTGTATCCAGGTGAAGGACCTTTGGGTGGTGTTATCACCGCCCTGAAGGCATCGTCTCATGATTCTGTTGTCGTTCTCTCGTGCGACATGCCTTTCCTGACAGACGCCGTCATCTCCAGTCTTGTTCGCGGGCTGAGCGATGCTCAAGCCACGGTTGGTCGCACCGATCGTCTGAACTGGCTGTGTGCTGCATGGTCGAAGCAAGAGTGTCTGAAGACGCTTGAGTCCGTATGGAAGCGTAAAGAACGAGCCGTTCATCGTGCTGCTGTATTGCTTGACGTTGCGGAAGTGCCGGTTCCGGCCGTTGCTGTGCGCAATATCAATTCACCTGCAGACCTCGTCCCAGATGGCGACGCAACTAACCTTTAACAATGAGCTGGTCTGAAACAACTGTCGCTGAATTGTCTTCCGTTCCGTCTGCCTACGTGGTCGACGTTCGCGAGATCGATGAGTACACCGAAGGTCATATTCCGGGCGCAGTGAATGTTCCGCTCAGCACTCTTGCAGACGCCTTTGAAAGCATCACGCCCGAACAAACCGTTTACGTTGTTTGCCAACTTGGTGGTCGCAGCGCACGCGCCTGTGAATTTCTCTCCAACATTGAAATGTTCAACGAAGTGTCCTTCATCAACGTTGTCGGTGGAACCGCAGCGTGGATTCTTGAAGGCAATGAAGTGGTGTCTGGTGACCAACCGTCCTGACATCACATATGACTGGATTGACAACGATCAAGATTTACGTGCATTTACCCAAGAAGCATTAAGCGAATCACACTTTTATCTTGATACAGAGTTCCATCGCGAGAAGACCTATTTCCCGCAACTTGCGTTGGTCCAAATCGCTACGTCACAACGAACAGTGATTATTGACCCGCTGATGGTCAACATGAAATTGCTTCGTCCGTTGTTTGATGGTCCGGGCATGTGTGTCCTTCATGCAGCACAACAAGACTTAGATGTGATGGCGCAAAGCTGCGGGTACATCCCGTCACGAATGTTGGATACGCAGTTATGCGCTGGATTCCTTGGGTATTCCCAACCATCTCTTGCTTCTTTACTCCAGTCGTATCTCAAGGTCATCGTTCCGAAGGGTGACCGCCTGACCGACTGGCTGCGTCGACCATTGACGAATGACCAGCTTCGATATGCGGCATCAGATGTGGCGTATCTCGAAGAGATGTCATCCATCATCTTCCGTGAGCTCGAAACTCGTGGTCGCATGCAGTGGGCGATAGACGCGTGTGAAGAGTTGCGAACACGGCCCACCGGACCGAACCCTCCCGAAGATGCTTGGCTCCGTGTCAAGGATGTTCGTACGTTGAAGGGGAGAGCGCGGTGGGTTGCTCAGGCAATTGCTGAGTGGCGTGAGAACAGAGCAATGGACCTTGATTTACCGCCACGTCACGTTCTGTCTGACATCGCAATTTTGGGTATTGCGCAGAAGGCCCCTCGAACGCCAGAGGAGATGCTGCAGAGTCGCGGTGTGGACAACAGACACGTCAACGGTCCTCACGGTCGAGCCCTTCTTGATGCCGTCAAACAGGGCGTCGATCGTTCCTCTGAAGGCGAATTGTCTTTTCCGTCCCACGATGGCGACGACCTCGATAAGTCCATGCGCCCGGCGGCCACATTGGTGTCTGCCTGGGTCACGGAATTGGCACGTCAGAGCGATTTGGACGCAGGACTGCTGGGAACCCGCAAAGACATCAACGACCTACTCTCAGGTGCGCCAGGAGCGCGGATGAGCGAGGGCTGGCGTGCTGACATCGTCGGACGTGACATTGAAGACCTCGTGGCAGGACGCAAGGCACTCACTTTCACCAAAGAAAACGGTGGAAATGGGCTCCGCCTCGTCGATGTGCCGTCTACCTAGGGCAATTGACGACTTTTCACCAGAGACCTATGTAAACTCGTCAGGATTGTCCATACGGCCCTGTGCCACACACTGTTCGGAGACCGACCATGAAAAAAGGTCGACATCGCCGGTTCGAAGAAGCGCGCAAATTGAAGCAAGCAGGCCCTAGTGCTGCAGACCTCGGTTTCGGCGGTTCGGATCGTGAAAACCCAGCAGAGGACGACGAGTACGCAGCCATTGCGGAGCGCTACGGCGTGACCTTCGATGATGATGACGACGACTCGGACGACGATCTCTCCTAAAACCGTCCTTTTGGACAGAAATTGAACACCCCCCATGAGTGCACTTCGTAATGTCGCTATGGTCGCGCACGTCGACCACGGCAAGACCACCCTTGTAGATACCTTGCTCCGGACCACCGGCGCCTTTGCTGCTCACCAGGCAATTGTCGACCGAGTGATGGACTCTGATGCCCAAGAACGTGAGCGCGGCATCACCATTCTCGCTAAGGCAGCGCGCATCAATTTCAATGGCACCCTTATCAACCTCGTTGACACACCAGGTCACGCTGACTTCGGTGGTGAAGTGGAGCGAGCACTCGCTCTTGTTGACGGCGTCGTTCTCCTAGTAGACGCCGCAGAAGGACCGTTGCCCCAAACCCGCTACGTGCTGTCAAAAGCCCTTGGTCTTGGTTTGCCCACGATTCTCGTAATCAACAAGGTCGACCGTGGCGATGCACGCCCTCAAGAAGTTCTTGAAGAAGTGGAGCAACTGTTCCTTGACCTCGCCACCAATGACGATCAACTGACGTTCCCTGTGATTTCTGCAGTTGCTCGTGAAGGACGCGCAATGCGCGGCATCGGAATGCCTCCAGCAGATGCGGATCTCTCTTGCCTACTTGAGACGATTCTCGACACTGTTCCTGCACCATCCCATGACGTCAATGCACCGATGACAGCACTTGTCACCAACCTCGACGTTTCTGATTATCTCGGACGTCTTGCAATTGGTCGCGTTCACAGCGG
>CAEZUX010000005.1_pt1 | contig 19774 bp, 16 predicted proteins | sample 7264591 | NCBI WGS metagenome assembly CAEZUX01 (sample SAMEA6813842, study PRJEB35770) | uncultured Acidimicrobiaceae bacterium | biome: Freshwater; feature: Freshwater reservoir; material: water | place: Czech Republic | collected 2017-05-23 | depth 0.5m m | reverse complement strand
CCCTCGCTCGGGAATCGGTATCTGGAAGCCGTGGGCAAATCGAGACACACGACCAAGCACAACGTCATCTCCATGTGAGACCTCGGTGACTGCCTCATTGAGAACTGCCGTGGGAAGAATCTTCATGTTTGCATAACTTCCGCCATGCGCAAGTGCTGTGTACAGAGCAGATACTCCGCGGGCACTGGCGTGCATATTGGTGCTCGGCATCTCCGCACTGCGCCACTCGGGCGAGTTCACAACGCCCGCACCCGAAAGCCCCGATGGGTTGTAGTACGTATTGATTTGCATCAATTGATCGTCGGTCAAGCCGGGTGGTTCTTCTTCGGGCATCGGGGCTCCAGGCCACTCAAAGTCTGCCATCCGAGAATGAAGGTGAACTGGAGCGCCCAGATAGATATCAGCTTGTAACGGGGCTGCGATGTCTCGTGTAATCAATTGGCCCACGGTCATCCCTGTGGCCCGACGGATAACTTCGCCGACGAGAAAGCCAAAGGTATTCACGTGATATCCGTGAAGAGCACCAGGATCCCACCACGGCCTCTCTGCCGCTAGTGCGTCGGTCATCGTGGACCATTGCAACATGGCGCCTGGAGCTAGCCGAGGGCGGATTGCGGGAAGGCCAGCTCGGTGGCCAAGGAGATCACGAAATGTCAGTTGCTCTTTGCCGTTGTTCGCAAACTCTGACCACACGGATGCAACCAATGTGTCGTAAGAGAGGTCGCCACGTGCGACGCACTGCGCTGCCACCACTGAAGTGATGCCTTTGCCAACAGAAAAAGCATTGACGAGTTGGTCCTCATCCCAAGGACGTGTGCGAGTTGGTTCTGCATAACCGCCCCAAAGATCGACGACAGTTCGACCTTGAACGGTGATGCAAACAGATGCGCCTATCTCGGCATGCTCAATGAAGTTGTTGATGAAGGCTTCGCGAACTGGCTCAAAAGCCGCATCAACGAAGCCGTGCGCGAAAGCGCTTTCGCTCAGAGTGCCGACTTCTCAAGGATGTGAACGCCGCAGGCGGAGCCCAATCCGATGACGTGTGCAAGACCGACCTTGGCGCCTTCAATCTGGCGTGGACCAGCTTCACCGCGGAGGTGATGGCAGACTTCCCAGATGTTGGCGATGCCAGTTGCTGCGATGGGGTGACCCTTTGATTCAAGACCACCTGAAACGTTGACAGGAGTCTTTCCGTCGCGCCATGTTGCACCGGAGTTGAAGAAGTCAACGGCGCCGCCTTCTTCGCACAACATCAGGTTGTCGTAGTGAACAAGTTCTGCAGTTGCGAAGCAGTCGTGAAGCTCTACCAAGTTGAGATCGGAAGGGGAGACGCCTGCCTGCTCGTATGCCTGCTTCGCTGCGATGCGAGTGAGGGTATTGACGTCGGGGAGTACCTGACATGCCTCTTGGTATGGGTCGCTGGTGAGAACCGAAGCGGACACCTTGATGGCGCGACGCTGCTGTTCAAGAGACAAAGTCTTGAGCTTCTTGCCACTGACGACAACAGCTGCAGCTGCACCGTCACAGTTTGCAGAACACATTGGTCGAGTATTTGGGTACGCAATCATGATGTCGTTCATGATCTCATCAAGTGTCATGCGCTTGTTGTAAGCAGCAAGCGGGTTGAGTGTTGAGTGAGCATGGTTCTTTTCAGAGATTTTTGCAAAGAGCTCAAATGTGGCGCCGCCGTATTTGTGGCCGTATTCCATGCCGACCTGTGCGAATGTGCCAGGCATATTGGCGGTACCGATCAGACCGTCTGTGTTCGCGACGGAACCGTAACGACCGGATGCCTTCCATTCCTTGCCGGAGCCCTTAGGGGCAGAGCTTGCACCAAGCAGACCAACGCCTGCGAGCTTCTCAACGCCGACTGCCAAGCCCATGTCGCATTCGCCAGCCTTGATGGCCATGATGGCGGTGCGCAGTGCTGTTGCGCCTGTGGCGCAGGCATTCGACACGTTGTACACGGGAATACCTGTTTGGCCGACTTGCTTTTGGATCTGCTGACCGATGCCGCCCTGACCCATAAGGCAACCTGCAGCCAGAATGCCCATGTCCTTCATGGTGACTCCGCCGTCAGCAAGTGCTGCCATGACGGCTTCTGCTGCGAGGTCGACAGTGTCCTTGTCTGGATACTTGCCGAACTTCGTCATATAAATGCCGAGGATGTAGATGTCGTCTGATGCCATTGTGTTCTCCGATATTCCTTGTGTAGTTCTTTATGCGATTGGTTCGAAACCGAAGCCGATTGCTTCAGCGCCGTTGTCGTCGTTGCCGAGTGAATAGGTGGCGAGGCGCACCTTCATGCCGAGGGTGACTTTCTCGGGTGTTGGGTCACAGTTGATGACGTTGGCTCGCACGCTGGTGCCACCGCAGTCAACAATTGCTGCAACGAAAGGGACCGGCACGCCAGGCGCTGCAAAGGTCACGATGGTAAATGAGCGAACTTCGCCTTCGGTGGCGATGTCCACCTTTTTGAACTCTGTTGCGAAGCACGATGCACATGCATTACGACGGTCGAAGAATCGCGCACCGCAGGCTGTGCATTCATTGGCCACAAGATGAGGCTTGTCACCGAGTGCGAGATAATCAACCAGTGGAACTTGCATGGTGGTCATAGGGGCTCCCATCGAGATTGCTTGCCTTCACCCTAGGGCTTTTGTGGGGTCGAATGTGAAGATGGACACTCTGTTCCCAGGCCTTCTGGGCTAAGAAATAGGGATGGCCTCCACCTGGAAAAACTGGGCGGGCAATGAGATTGCCCATCCCACATCGATTGAGACACCTCGGACAGAGGAAGAGTTGATCTCCATTGTTCGTCAGGCAGCTGACCGAGGGGAGAAGGTGAAGGTTCCAGGTTCTGGGCATAGTTTCACTCCTGCGGCAGTTACGGATGGTCGATTGGTTCGTATTGAAGCCCTGCAAGGAATTCGCTCCATTGATCGAGAAAAATTGCACGTACGGGTGGGGGCCGGCACAACCCTGAACGCTCTCAACAAGATGCTTGCCGCAGAAGGTTTGGCAATGGCCAACCTTGGTGACATCGCATACCAAACGGTGGCCGGCGCAATCTCAACATCAACACACGGCACGGGCGTCCATCTGACTGGATTGGCGGCTCAAGTTGTTGGCATGCGTCTGGTGGATGGGCACGGAAATCTTCTTGAGTGTGATGCAAACAAGAACAGCGATGTTTTGGAGATGTCGCGGGTGTCGGTTGGAGCATTGGGTGCAATCACGGAATGCACCATTCAGGTGGTGGAGGCGTTCCGTCTCGAGGCAACTGAAGTGCCCATGAAGCTCGACGATGTCTTGAACAACCTGGAAGAACTTCGAACAACAAATGATCACTTCGAGTTCTTTTGGATTCCGCATACGCGATGGGCGTTAACGAAGCGCAACAACCGAACGACTGAACCACTCAATCCACTGCCGAAAGTGAAGGGCTGGATAGAGAAGACCTTCATGGAAAACTATGCGTTTGGTGCCTTGTGTCGCATCGGGCGAATGAAGCCATCACTGATACCGAGACTCGCCACAGCACTTCCGTCATCAGGCTCGAGAAGCTACATCAGCGACAGTTACAAGATTTTTGCGAGTCCTCGGCTCGTTCGCTTCTATGAAATGGAACACGCATTGCCTGCTGACTCGGTAGCACCAGCACTTCGTGAGATTCGAGACATGATTGAAGCGAAGGGTTATCTCTTAAATTTCCCCATCGAAGTGAGATTCACTGCCCCTGACGACGTTCCTTTGTCTACTGCTTATGACCGTGCGTCTGGATACATCGCAGTTCATGTGTACAAGGGAATGGAGTACGAGCCATTTTTCCACGACGTTGAAAACATTCTGCGCAAGTATGACGCGCGTCCACATTGGGGCAAAGTGCATCATCGGGACGCAGAAGAACTAGCAACCCTGTATCCGCGATTCAATGACTTCTTGTCGATGCGCGATCGACTTGACCCGCAACGGACCTATGGAAATCGGTATACCGAAAGAGTCTTCGGAAAATAGATCAGAGACAGATGTCTTGTGGTCGCACAGGGCAGCGAGGTATGTCCTTGCCAATGGCGTCTCGAATTGCAGCCACGATTGCTGGCGTCACGGAGATGCACGGTGGCTCTCCCACGCCCTTTGCTCCCAACGGAGCTTGTGGTTCGTATTCTTCAATCATGCGGGCCACCACAACCGGTGCATCCAACGCAGTAGGCAACAAGTAGTCCGTAAAGCTTGGGTTCCGGACGCGACCTTCTTGCACGATGATTTCCTCCATCACTGCAAGTCCTAGACCTTGTGCAATGCCACCTTCTATCTGTCCGAGAAGCGACAAGGGATTGAGTACCTGTCCCACGTCTTGAGCCGTTGCGATTTGAACGACTTTGACTAGTCCAAGATCAGGGTCGACATCCACAACCGCTCGGTGTGCAACGAATGCAAATGCGACGTGACAGTTTCCTTGACCATTCTCATCTAGTTCTTCTGTTGGACGGTGATGATGTTCAAATGTTTCGCTAATGGTGACACCTTGACTTGCTTCCACTACTGACATTCGGAACGTTCCGGCAGTGTCAACGATTTCGTCATCCTCGATGGCAAAACGAATTGGATCGATGTTGTTGAGAGCGCCGACGTGTTCAAACAAGCGCTCCCGAACCAGTCGACAGGCGCCATCAACTGCGCCACCGCTCATCCAGGTCTGACGTGATGCTGATGTGGAACCCGCTGAACCGATTTGTGTGTCGATGGTGTCACAGACTGCATCAGTCACTCCGAGTACGGAACGAGCAATCTGCGGCGCCAAAGTAACGAATCCTTGTCCGACCTCACTTGTTGCAAATTTCAAAACAACTTTGCCGTCACTGAGCGTGCATTTTGCAGTGGAGAAGTCGTCAAATCCTTCGCTGTACATGATGTTCTTGATGCTGACGCCCCATCCAATGCCGCGCTTGATGTGCTTTCGTTCTGCAGTGATTCCTGAACCACCGGGCAAATCCAACTCATTCGCGGTCATTGACAAATCTTCGGGCAGTGGAATTTCGTTTGTTTCGCGAATCAGACGAGCGACAGGTGCGACGCTTTCAACTGGTTGACCAGTAATCAGGGTGTCACCTGTTTCCATGGCGTTGAGTAGTCGAATGCTCACGGGGTCGGTTCCCACTGCAGCAGCAAGTTTGTCCATCTGTCCCTCATGGGCAAAACACGCCTGCACAACGCCGAAACCTCGCATTGCACCACAAGGCGGGTTGTTCGTGCGCACTGCATAGCCATCGACGACGGCAGAAGGACATTTGTATGGACCTTGAGTATGTGTGACACCATTGATCAACACGGCTGAAGATGTCGATGCGTATGCACCACCATCGAAGACGAAGCGAGCTTCTATCTTGATGATCTTGCCTTCCTTGGTGGCGTGGTGTCGCATCCAGACTGTCGCTGGATGGCGATGAACGTGACCGAAGAAACTTTCTTCACGTCCGTATTGCATCTTTACGGGACGCGAGGTTCGAAGTGCCAATAATGCCGTGTGCACTTGGAGACTGATGTCCTCGCGCGCACCGAATGCGCCTCCGACTCCGCCAAGAACGAGACGAATCTTTTCTGGGGGCAGATTTAAACAGGCAGCCATTTGCTTCTGGTCCTCGTGCAACCACTGCGTGGCGACAAAGACTTGTACTCCCTGACCATCAGGGTCGGGGAGAGCCATAGCCGATTCTGTTCCGAGGAAGGCCTGATCCTGCATGCCAATGACGTAGTGGCCTTCCACAATGACATCGCCGTTTACGCTCGAATCGCCGTGAACAATGCGTTGATGGCGAATGAGGTTGCCATCAGGGTGGATCGGATCGAAATCATTTCCGATAGCAAGTTCTGCATCGAAGAGGACGGGAAGGATTTCGTACTCAACTTTGATCGCGGCAAGCGCACGACGACATGTCTCCGGGTGATCTGCTGCAACTGCAGCGATGGGTTCTCCCATGTAGCGGACGACGTCTTTGGCAAACACTGGCTGGTCAGAACTGATGAGTCCATATGTCAGTTGACCAGGAACATCCTCAGATGTAACGACACATTCAACACCTGCAATCTTCCACGCAGCTGAAGTATCGATGGAGACAATGCGAGCATGCGGGTGTGGCGAACGCAACGTCGCGCCCCACAGCATGTTTTCTGCATGTAAGTCGGAAGTAAAGGCGAAATCGCCTTTCACTTTTGCACCTCCGTCAGGGCGCAACGAACTGGTGCCGAGAACATCGCGTCGTGTTTTCACCGAACTCATCGGCTGACTCCCTTTCGTACAGCAACAACTTTGTCGACAGCTGCGAAGATGCGCCCATAGCCAGTGCAACGGCAAATGTTTCCCGACAAGGCCTCTTTTACTTCTAGCTCTGTGGGGCTGTTGTTTTCGTTGAGAAGATGATGAACTGCCATCACAAGACCTGGTGTGCAGAAACCGCATTGAACGGCTCCCTCTGTCACGAAGGCCTCTTGCACATCGGTCAGAGAACCGTCTGCATTAAGTCCTTCGACGGTTGCAATCTCGGACTCCACGGCGGAAGCCGCCATTACTAGACAGCTGCAAACGGCAGCGCCATCAATGAAGACTGTGCAGCTTCCGCATTCTCCTTGCTCGCATGCTCCTTTGGAGCCTGGCAAACCAAGACGCTCACGGAGGACATATAGCAAACTCTCGCCAATCCAAGCATCGGATACTTGATGATCAACTCCGTTGACCTTTAGGTTGTAGAACTCATTGGAACTCATTTTCAGTTTCCTCTCTGTGCGAGACGTGCCGCGAGAACGCCAATCGCGTGGGACCGGTAGGCGGCTGTTGAGCGGTGGTCATCGATAGGTCGTGCTTCTTTCGATGCAATTTGTCCGAATTCTCGAGCGACATCGTCGGTGATTGCATTCAAGTCAGGTGCAGATGCCGCCAAGAAGGCTTCTGCGTCTGTGGCACGAAGAATTGTCGGGCCGACGGACCCCATGGCAAGTCGAGGCGTGTTGTTGACGATTGCAAAACAAGCAGAAGCGACCGAAATCACCATTGCGTTACGAACGCCAACCTTGGAGTATCCCTGACGCTCTCCCGTAATGGGAAGAGTGATTGCGGTGATGATTTCCTCTGCCAGTCGGCTGTTTCTCTTTGGTCCCACCATGAACTCAGAAAAAGGTACTTCTCGAGTTCCGTTCACAGAAGTCAGATGAATTATTGCGTCCAACGCGGAAAGTACAGGAAGTGTGTCTCCGGCAGGCGAGCACGTGCCAAGGTTTCCGCCCATTGTGCCTGCTGCACGAATCTGCGGAGAGCCGACTGTTCGCGCAGCTTGTGCCAGTGCTGGAACTAATGAGGCAATCTCGCCTTTCTCCATATGTGAGTAGGGAAGTCCGGCACCAATCGTGATCGTGTTACTACTCTCGTTTTTCGACCATTCACGTAACTGTGGAATATTGCGAAGTAGCAATACTGATGTCGGACGACGATGGTTGAAGTTCACTTCCACCATGAGGTCTGTGCCGCCATTCAACATTGTTGAATCGGGATTCTCTGCGAGCATCTGAGATGCTTCAGCAATTGAATGCGGTATGAGCACTGACATTTCTATGACAGCCTTTCGTGAAGTGTTTTGGCAGCTTCCGCTGCTTTTGCTCGAATCTCTTGCATGTCGAATTTGGTCGGCACGCCGTTCTCAACCAAGAGTTGACCATTGCGTTCTACTGATTCGCAACGAATTCCAGGCGTAAAGGCAACGTGCCATGGGCTGTCGGAATGGTTATAAGACCAGGTGACAACATCGTTCTTTACCTCAGGGAAAAACTTCTCTCCGTTACGTAGCCATTTCCACGCGTCATCCGGAGAAGCAGTGATATCTGATTCTCTTTGACGTACATAGGCAATACGCATCTCTTCCAACATGTCCGCTCCGATGCCATCTGTCCCAAGGATGACGTCGCCGGACCACTCTGCAGGACGCGCGTAGCCCACTGCGTTATTCATGTTCGACCGTGGATTGTGCGCGAGTGTTCCTTTGAGTGGCTCTCGAAGATGTACGGCATGGACAATGAGCCAATTGTCCTGGGAAAGAGATGCGAGGCGCGATCCAGCCTCGGTGTCGTCTGTGCCTTCGGCGACATGAATGTGCACACCGACATTGAGACGACTGGCCAAATCTGTCGCGGCTTCCAGTGTTTCGTTGGCGCAGGTAAAGGCTGCATGAACGCCGACCATTCCGCGACCGCCAGAAGACAAGAAACGTTCGTTCTCTGCTAAACCACGCTTTGCAGCATCAGTCATTTTTGAAGTTGGCTCTACAGAAGACGACATGGCTGTCTCTGTCCACCGGTCTGTGACGCCATAACAAAGATTGCTGCTGATTCCGACCATGTCGCATGCGGATTGGATCACATCAAGAGAACCTTCAATTGCAAAGGGTGATTCATGGTGATCAATAATTGCTGTGGTGCCATTTAACAATGCTTCGGCGGCCCCCAAAGCCGCAGACCAGTAAATGATGTCCAAGTCAAGAGCTGCATCGAGGCGCCACCACACGTTCTCAAGAACTGAGATGAATGATGTTGGAGTCTGAGGAGGGGCAGGCATACCCCTCGCAAGCGAGGAATACAGGTGGTGATGCCCACACACAAGACCATTTGTGTTGTACGAAGTCAATTTCTACAGATATTCTTCTAATTCCGTCAGCGAAAAATTAAGAAAATCTTCCGCCTTAATTAAGGCTGATTGATTCCAAAGAATTTCAAAATCTTCAATTGATCTTTGAACATCAGCTTTTGCAAAGGAATACTGGTTCACAGAATCAGAACTTCTACTGCTTGAAAATCTTGTCTTTCTAACACAAAGATTTCCGAATATGCCCAATTCATCTGGCGGTAAGTCGCGGCTTTGTTGATCTCTGAATAATGCAACTTTTACTCCCGATTTCACCTGATCCAAGATCATCTCTTTGACTTCGACATCAGATTCACCATCAAGACAAAAAATCCTATAAACGCCAAATCGAGTCTCAGGCGTGTAATCGGAATCTGTGTTTTTCTGAGCAATGTGTTTTTGAGTGTTTAGATATTTATGTCCTTGCTCAGATTTCCAGAAAGGAACATCAGTCTCTGCAATACTTATTCCTCTCACTAGATCGACATTCTCTGAGAGGATAATTGACAATCGATTATCGTGGTGAGGCGTAATCACTAATCCGTCTGAAAGTGATTGGATTTGCGAAGAAGCTTCCCAGATAGCCTGTCTTAACCCAGTTTCAATAGGATTGTTTCCAATTGCACGTTCGATGAGAGTCTCTTCACCGATGCGTTTATAAGCGCTATCCACTCTCTCTATCAATGCCATCAAATCTGAAAAAATTGGCGATGAAGTTGGGAGATATTCAGCAAAGTGCGCCATACGAGTTTCAGTAGACCAACGTTTATGTATCTCTATGGTTAATGAAAGAGTAAAACCAAAGATATTCGCAATTAAAAAATCATTCTTGTTCTTGTACCAACCTCCCTCTGAAGAGAAAAGTTCAATAGTCGAGTAAATGAAGGAAATGGAAATTGGTATCCAAGAAATTCTGATTTTTGCAAATTTCTTAGAGGTATGAATTTTGCTCATGAGTTGTCACTCCCAATATGGGGTATATCGATCCATTGATTATTTATGTATTCATAAATAATTCCGGTTGATAAATCTGTCGGCGAATCAAAAGTAGCCGTATCGTTAATGGCCCTCGGGTCAAAAATTACAAAATCATTGAATTCGGTATCCCGAATTACACTTCGACCGTTTACAGCACAAACTCTTACAGCTTGTTCCATTTCAATAACACCAAGTTCACGTACAAATCGGCTGAAGAGTCTGGGGAAAGAACCGTATGTGCGGGGATGTGGTCTACCGTGAGGATTGATCAGACCATCTGTGCAAAGCGATATGAACGGAAGTTTTAAAAACTCCGAGATGTTGCTTTCGGTGTTATTAAAACTGATGATGCTTGCCTGCATGCGAGAGTTGGCCAAAACGCTAAAGAACCATTCGAACGCCTCATAGGAATGGATGTCTTCGAATCCTCTCGATTTGATTAATTCATCAAGAGGTATTCCAATCAGGCTTTTGTCTTGGCACTCCGTAAAACGAATACCTGGCCATCCCGATGAAAAACGCCACCAGTTATCCCAAGAGTCAACATCGTTCAAAATTTGAACTCGTGCCTTCTCGATGGATGCTGGGTCTCGGAGTCGTCTAAGTGTCTCTTCGATGTCTCCATCTTGGAACCACCCCGGCAAGAAAACTGAAGCCATGGTAGAACCGGCTACATATGGATGAAGATCAGCAGTGATTCTCAAATTCCGTTCATTAACATAACGACTAATTGAATTAATTAATGCTGGAGTGAGATGCCAGTTATCTGCGCCTGCCGTTTTTATATGGCTGATGTGTAGACGACAACCAGCTTCATCGCATGCATCTGCCACTTCCTCAAATGCTTCGAGAACGCGATTACTCTCTGATCTCAGATGAACGAACATCACAGAATCAAATTCCGCTAATACCGTGGCCAACTCGTAAAGCTCTGCGGCGTTTGAATAACTTGCAGGCGCATAAACGAGACCGGTAGACATGCCAACTGCGCCAGAGATGAGAGATTCCCTAAGCAAATGCTTCATCTCATCCAGCTCTCTCGACGTGAGCAGTCGATTGTCCATTCCTGCGGCATGTCTACGAATTGTGGAGTGACCCACTAGGTGGGCCGTTCTGGTGCCAGGGATTCCGGAATTTGCTGTCATATAGTCGCCAAAAGATTCCCATTTCCATTCATCTGGAGGCAGGGAACCATCTAGACCAGAAATAAATTGTGAATAATCACTTTTGTCGTCGCGTCTAACGGGAGCAGCTGAATATCCATCTTGTCCCATGACCTGAAACGTGCAACCTTGAGTGAGTTTCGGAAAATCACCGAGTGCTAAGCCATTTGTTCCTTTTCTAAATCTGTACAGATCACTATGTGAATGCATGTCAATAAAGCCAGGAGATAAAACAAGTTCACGACCATCAATCACTTGTTCGAACGAAGAATCTGCAGTTCCACCATCAAACTGAGAAACCTTGCCACTTCCAAGGATGACATCATGTATTCCGTCGCCTATCTGCGGAATACCTATTGTTCTAATATTTTTAACTAGTCTCATTTAGTCACTTCTGCGAGTTTTGTAGGAAACGATGAATACCAAGCGATTGCTTCAACAAGATCGTCTACGGGGCATTGGTCGTGCGCTGTGTGGGCGTGAAATTCGTCTGCAGGGCCGTAACCAATAGTTGGGATGCCGAGTTTCCCCATCGATGCGACACCGTTGGTTGAAAAAACCCAGTGTCCCGTTTCTGTAGATGGTCGACGCGTGTCTTGGGTTGATTGAATAGCTGCACGCACGAAGACGCTGTCTTCGTCAGTAACCCATGTATTAAATTCCTTCGGTTGAGACAAGCCGAGGCCGGTGTAGGACGTTGATTCGTATTGGAGTATTTCGATTTCAGCATTCAAGTTCAACGAAGATGCAATAGAACGGAGTTCTTGGAGTGCTGACTCAGGAGTTTCTTCCATACTGAGTCGGCGATCGACGTAAAGAGTTGCTGACCCAGGCACCGCATTAAGACTCGGCGTTTCACACTCTATTTTGGAAACTACAACTGTTCCTGCTCCGAGAAAAGAATCACTTTTGAGACTTTTGTTTAGTCGATCAATTTCCGTTATGAGAGGTGCAATGTTAGTGATCGGATTTTTTCCTCTTTCGGGTGCACTTGCGTGGCAACTTTGCCCATGAATACGCAGATACGCCTCAATTCGTCCACGGTTACCTCGATAGACCTTGTTTGTCGTGGCCTCGCCCAAGACGACTAACTCTGGTGATGGGATTAATCCTCCTGTGAGAACTTCGTAAAGTGCAAGTCCATCACAGGATTCTTCTTGAACTGATCCAACTACATAGATGGAAAAATCTTGGTTTTCATTTAATCTTTGCCACTGTGACGCACCAAAGAGCATTGAGATAATGCCAGCCTTATTGTCGCTTGCACCACGTCCGTGAATGATGTCTCCAGTCGCACTCTTCTCGAGAAACGGATCAAACGGATTTCGTTTCCATTCTTCAAGATCACCGACGTCCACCGTGTCGATGTGAGAATCAAAAATTAAGGTTCTCTTCCCGTTACCAAAACGAGATATGAATGTTCCAGCTGGGTCAATTGATGCTTCAATTGCACCAAGCCGATTGGCGGTGTCAATCAGAAACTGAGCAACTGCACCTTCCATAGTTGATAATGAAGGAATGCTAATAATCTCTCTAAGAGCAAGAGCAATGTCTGATCTCATGAGTTCTGATTCTGCAATGTAATTTATATTCATCTATTTCTCCCAATAATTTGCTAATAACAACATCGTTTGTAAAAGAACGTTAGCCCCGGCAATTAGGTCGTCTTCCGAGGTGTATTCCGAAGGATTATGACTGATGCCATTCACGCTGGGAACAAAAATCATTGCTGCGGGGCAAATGCGTGCAAGCATTTGTGCATCGTGCCCGGCGCCGCTGGGCAGGCGGCTCACAGTATTGCCCTGTTGAGTTGCTATGTTTTCTATGAGTTCAACCACCTGTGGATCGAAAACCACTGGCTCAAAACGTGCAAGAACACGAGAGGTGATGACAACGTCTTCTTTTTTGGCAAGCATCTCTAAATGAGCGACAATTTCTGCTTCTGCTGTCTGCAGTTTTTGCTCATCTGTATTGCGGACATCGAGTGTGAGCACTGCACGTTGTGACACGACATTGATGAGATTTGGGTGAAGATCAATCTTGCCGACAGTGCAGATCTGATGGCCTCCATAGCGAGACGCCAAATCACGAAGGAAGACTGCAATATTTGCTGCCACATATGCAGGGTCACGGCGCATATTCATCGGTGTCGTGCCAGCATGATTGCTTTGGCCTTCAATAGTGACTTCTTGCCAACTGATGCCTTGAACGCCGGTGACTGCTCCGATCGTGATACCTGTCTGTTCAAGCACAGGTCCTTGTTCGATGTGCAGTTCTACAAAGGCATGAGGTGTGACGCCAGGGCAAGGAGTGGCCCCGTTGTAACCAATTCGCTCCAACTCGTCGCCCACGCGAGCGCCATCGATACCAACCGTATTTAAAGCTTCCTCGACACTCATTCCGCCGACGTACACAATTGAACCGAACATGTCAGGTGCAAATCGCGCACCCTCTTCGTTCGTGAAGAACGCAACCGCAAGAGGATGTACAGGTGTCACGCCTTGTTCTTGACATGTTTGGATGACTTCCAAACCAGCAAGCACGCCATAGTTGCCGTCGTACTTGCCTCCGGTACGAACTGTGTCGATGTGGGAACCCGTCATCACAGGCTTTCCTGACCCGACATTCCAAATACCGACAACATTGCCCACAATGTCGACAGAAATCTCTAAATCGAGGTCCTTCATCCATTCGATGACAAGGTCGCGACCCGCTTTGTCTGCATCCGTCAGGGCGAGGCGAGCGCACCCGCCTCCGTCAATGGCGCCTATGTCGGCCAAATCAAAGAGACGTTGCATGAGGCGCTTGCCGTTGACTTGAATGTCGAGGGGTGCTGCCAGACCGACCACGGGTCAAAGTGTACGAAATGTAAAGGTGAAAGTAAGGAATCAACAGGGATTCCCGAGGTCTGGGGTAACTTCGTCAGGTTCCAGACAGCGATTGGACCCCCTTGGACCTTCAACAACTCATTTGGATTGTCGTGTGTGTGGCGGTGGCGGCCTTTGCCCAATCGCTGGCTGGTTTTGGTTTCGGCTTGTTGTCGGTCCCCATGATGGCCTTGGTGCTGGCCCCACGTGACGCCATTGTTGTCTCGGTTCTTGTCGCATCGGTTTCCACGACCACCCAGGCTGTTGCCGATCGTCGGCATACAGAGTGGAAGACAGTCCGACGATTGTCTGTGTTGTCCTATCTGGGAATGCCATTAGGACTTGTTCTATTCAATGTGGTGTCAGAACAGGCACTCCGCTTTGGGCTTGGTGTGGTCGTGCTTCTTGCCACCATCTTGATTGTCCGCAACTTTCAGATCCCCGAAGAAGCTCGTGGTTACGACTGGGTACTCGGATTCATATCGGGTGTTCTCAATACTTCAACGTCAACAAACGGACCGCCGCTGGTATTCCTATTGAAATCACGTTCGATGACCCCTGCGACTTTTCGAGCAACTCTTAACACTGTGTTCTCAATCGCCAACATCGGTGCGCTGATTTTGTTCTTCGGTTCCGGCAAATTGAATCAAGAGAGTTTCATTGGTGCATTGGTAGCATTGCCCTCGCTGGCCATCGCTTTACGACTTGGTTACGCGATGAGAAGACGTGTCCGAGAGGAAGCCTTTACAAATCTTGTTGCGGGTCTCATGATGCTCTCGGGTCTCAGCGCCTTAGTTGCTGCATTCACCCATTAGAGAAACTGTTGTCGGCTAGTCGTGGCCGAACATCATCATCCATTGCTCTTTCGTTTTTGGCTTGAAAACGTAATTAATTTCGCGCACATCAGAAAGGCGCGCTGCAGGCGGCTCGGAATAGCGGTGGCCTGGCAGAACAATTGTTGAATCGGGGAGAGAAGAGAGTCTGCTCAAGCTCTCGTACATGTCTCCAACATTTGAACCAGGCAGATCAGTTCGACCACACCCTTCTAAAAAGAGTGTGTCTCCTGAAACGAGGCAACCGTTTGTGAGGAAGCATTGACTGCCCGGTGTGTGTCCCGGGGTGTGCAGACATTCGATAGAGAGAGCGCCGACCTGAACGACATCTCCCGATTCATGTGCAACAAGGCTGTCCTGCGATACGCCCGTCGTTTTGAGTACCCAAGGAACTTCGTGTTTATTGACATGTATCGGAACATCATGGTGTTCGAGAAGAGTGGAGATTCCTTCAATGGTGTGTCCCATCATGGACCCGCCCACATGATCTGCGTGGTAGTGGCTGGCCATCACACCTACAACACGCATTCCATCAATTTCGGCAATCTGCAGAAGTTGTTCCACTGCGTACGCCGGGTCGACGATGACGCATTCCCCTGACTCGCGGTCTCCCAGCAAGTAAGAAAAGTTGACCATCTGGGTGGCCATCATGTTTCCTGATGCGTAGTCCTGGCCACTCAACAGCTGGCGAAAATAGAAGGGATTACTCTGCGTATCAGTCACACAGTGCAGAATAGAACAATGACACCTAAGCCTGCACTCAAATCTGGTGATCGAGTACTGGTGGGTACTCGCCTCATTACTGTTGATGACTCTTTTGCTTCCTCTCTTCAGGACGGGGATACGGTGCTCGGCATTGCTGGTACTGGGCAATTACGTCGGATTCCCAGTGCGGTTCAGTCCTTGGTTAACGGATCGGTCGAGGCAGCAATGCAAGGTTTCTTGCAATTGCAAAAGGTGGATACCACGAGCGTGAATCAGTTCTTCGCCCGTGCGGCGGAACGGTTGGCTGATGATTCCATTTTCTCAGCAGTGGCTGATGCGAATGAAAAGGACGTTGAATCCGCAACAGCCCGTGGTCGGTCAACGACTCGTCTCGTTCTTTCCCCAAAGATGCGCGACGACATGGTGTCGGCCTTCCGAATGTGGGAGCTGGCCGAGATGAGCTCATCGTCACTCACAGACACGGTGGAGCATGTTGGATGGAAGGTGGAACAGTGGAAGGCACCTCTTGGTGTCATTGGTTTCGTATTTGAAGGTCGCCCGAATGTTTTCGCCGATGCCACTGGTGTTTTGAAAGGTGGCAACTCGGTTGTCTTCCGCATTGGAAGTGATGCTTTGGGTACCGCTACTTCGATTATGGAACACATCATTCGGCCAGCGCTAAAAGAGTCTGGGCTGCCGGAACAGTGTGTTGTTCTGTTGGATTCCGTGGAACATGCGGCGGGCTGGGCGCTCTTTTCCGATCAGCGTGTCTCGTTGGCGGTCGCCCGCGGATCGGGACAAGCAGTAGCAGAACTGGGTTCCATTGCGCAGCAGGCAGGCGTGGCGGCGAGTCTTCACGGCACTGGTGGAGCATGGATTCTCGTCGGTGATCAAGCTGACCCGAAGCGCTTGTTCAATGTGGTGCGCCATTCCCTGGATCGAAAAGTGTGTAACACGGCAAACGTTGTGTGTGTTCCAAAGGCTCGAGCCGCAGAACTGATCCCACAGATCTTCGCAGCTGCACAGCAGGCAAGTGCACAGCGTGGAACAGATGCTCGAATTCATTGTGTGAACAACGCCGAGCAGTATCTTCCGTCGGCGTCTCACATAGACGTTCGACGCGCGGATGGTGTGCGTTCAGAGATGCAGATATCGGTGGCCGATGTTAAAGATCTTGGTCATGAATTTGAGTGGGAAGAGAATCCAGAATTCTTCATCGTCGTTGTAGATCAATTGATCGAAGCAATTGAATTGTTCAATCGCTACAGCCCACAGTTTGTCGTTTCAGCAATCTCTGAAGATTCTGCGGAACGTGATTTAGTGTGGTCGCAGTGCAACGCTCCGTTTGTCGGTGATGGTTTCACGCGTTGGGTCGACGGTCAGTTCGCACTTCTTCGTCCCGAGCTGGGTCTCTCCAACTGGCAATCAGGTCGACTGTTTGCAAGAGGTGGGGTCTTGTCGGGAGATTCTGCATTCACCGTTCGATTAAAGGTGACCCAACAAGATTCAAATCTCCATCGCTAGATAGTCGTCGTTAGTTCGATGTTGTCTATTAGGCGCACGTCACCGAACCACGCTGCAACACAAACAACGGATTCCTCGGTCAAGGATGAGACAGCGGACAAATCTTTTCTTCGAACAACACTCACATACTCCACAGTGCACAAGGGCTCAGCTTGAATCTGTTGAGTGATCATTTCTTGAAGGATTCGTGCATCATGATTTCCATCAGCAACAGCACGCCGTGCGGCGTTTAGAGCTTGATAAATCACAGGGGCTGAAGCACGTTGTTCAGTCGACAGCCGCACGTTCCTGCTCGACATAGCTAGGCCGTCATCATGTCGGATGGTATCGACTCCGACTATCTCAATATTGAAGTCAAGTTCTGCCACCATCTGCTTGATGACCGCTAACTGTTGGTAGTCCTTCTTGCCGAAATAGGCACGATGTGGTTGCACGGCATTAAAAAGTTTAGAGACGACTGTTGTGACTCCACGGAAATGACCAGGTCTGCCAGCGCCCTCCATTGGGTCCGCTGCGGTTCCAGGTTCTACAAATACGCGCCAACCGTTGGGATACATCGAATCGGTAGTAGGCATGTACACGGCATCAACACCGTGGTGGTCTGCGATTCGCACATCTCGGTCATTGGAGCGGGGATACGCATCGAAGTCTGCCGACACATTGAACTGGGTGGGATTCACGAAGATTGACAAAATCGTGACATCGTTCTCGTTACGAGACTGTTGCAATAGTGCTTCATGACCAGCATGCAACGCACCCATTGTCGGCACAAAACCTATTGTCTTTTGTGGTGCGAGCGCACGAACCCATGCATGCATTTCAGCAGGCGAGGCGAGGATGTCCATGACTAAGAAAAGCTGTGTTCAGCGTCTGGCCACTCGCCTGCACGAACTTCGCTGACGTATTGCGCGACAGCTTGTGTGGCGATATCACGGAGTTGCGCATATGGCTTTGCAAAAGTGAAGTTGCGAGGGGAGAGTCCCATCAAATCGTGCATCACAAGCACTTGACCATCACATCCAACACCGGCTCCAATTCCGATGGTGGGAATAATGAGCTGAGAAGTGATGTCAGTTGCGAGGTCCGCCGGCACACCCTCGATGACCACAGCGCATGCTCCTGCATCTTGCACAGCTAATGCATCTTCCAAGAGGCGCGACTTACTTCCTGCTGAATCACCGTCTGTGCGACCTTGGATCTTGTTGCCACCCATGCGGTGATAACTCTGTGGTGTCAGACCAATGTGCCCCATCACTGGAATGTCCGCATTACTAATGGCTGCAATTTGATCCGCGACGTGAACGCCGCCTTCAAGTTTGACGATTTCTGCGCCCGCCTTGATAAGTCGAACTGCATTGTGCACTGCGTCCTGAGTGGATGATTGATATGAACCAAAAGGCATATCGCCAACAATGAGTGCCAACGGCTTGCCTGCAGCCACCATTTGCACGTGGTATTCCATATGTACCATGGAGACGCCCAAGGTGTTGCGCTGTCCTTGAAGAACTGTTGCGACAGAGTCTCCAACGAGAATCATGTCAACTCCACCGGCATCGACAATGGAAGCAAATGTTGCGTCATATGCCGTCACCATGGACATGCGATGGCCTTGAGACTTGCAAGCCGCCAAATGCGGAACTGTGAATTTCTTACGCGTTGTTTCAGCGGTCATGGGAGGCCCTCAGCACGTCCATCAGGCTAGGGGCGTGGATTGCCAACTTCTATCCGTGAAAGTGATCTCACTAGCGATTAGCGACCAAACAGTTGTCGAATATCCGCTTCGGGGTCCTTGGCAATCTTGGCCTGGATATTGAGAACAAGAGTCGGTCGTTGCTGGGTATTGAACTGTTCCCAGCTGGGATGACCATGGCTAGCAAACTGCACCAATTCATCGGCAAAACGGGTTGCCAAGGTTTGTCGATCTTCATCGGTTCCAAGTAGGAAGTCCGCACCGGGAGCATCCAGATTGTCGAAAGCGAAGGGAATATCGAGTGCATGACAGCTCCCGAGAATGCCCCCAAACGCCGGACTTGCCCACGTGAACCAGTACATCCATGCAGGAGTGCCTGATGCGGCACGACTTTCGGCAAGCGATTGTGCTGGCTGACGGAAACTGATGTCGGTATTTACAGCAGAAATCAATTCGCGAGCGGCTTCGCCGGGACGATGAGACTCGTATGTCTCTCTTGCCACGGGTGCCTTGTCTCCGAAGATGCCGTTAGTGAACTTCTCCCACTCGGGCTGACCATCTGTTGCAGCCTCTTGGTTAAAAGAAGACCACAACTTGTTCTCGTCGCGGTTGGTTCCGACAACAAATGGAATAGGGCATAGCGCCGCTGCTTCCAAAATGTCTGAGGCAATCTGATCGCCACCTCCAGTTGGTGCGAAAACATCAAACCCCTGTGACGGGACGAGTGCTGCAGCTGTCTGTGCCTCAAGGATTTTGTCAACTGAATAGGAAGAGGCTGACGACAATGAATCCGCATCGAGAATTTCAAGTAACTGCGCTTCCAATTCTTGACCTCGAGAAAGATTTCGCAGTTGGCCAATTGATGGGCTCATTGCCCATGCCTTGTGGAAGAGATTCGTTGCGGCATCCGTAGCCATTAACGAAACAACTGCTGAGCCTCCTGCGGATTCTCCGAAGATGGTGACGTTCCCAGGATTTCCGCCGAATGCAGCGATGTTGCGTTGGACCCATCGAAGTCCGGACAACATGTCGAGAACGCCATAGTTACCAGTTCCAGCAAATCCGAAAGCTCCGAGGCGATAGTTAATGCTGACAACGATTACTCCGCGGGATGCAAGACGACTTCCGTCGTACCAAGCCACTGATCCTGCACCATTGGTGTAGGCGCCACCATGGATCCAGTACATCACTGGAAGATTGCTGGCATCGGTTGCGCCAGCAGAACAATAGACATTCAAAAAGAGACAGTCCTCAGACATATCCGAGGAATCGGTTCCGAGCATTTGCTCGAGGAAACCAGGCACTTGTGGACTCATGAATCCATATTTTGTGGCGTCCACAGGCTG
>CAEZUX010000004.1_pt1 | contig 19814 bp, 20 predicted proteins | sample 7264591 | NCBI WGS metagenome assembly CAEZUX01 (sample SAMEA6813842, study PRJEB35770) | uncultured Acidimicrobiaceae bacterium | biome: Freshwater; feature: Freshwater reservoir; material: water | place: Czech Republic | collected 2017-05-23 | depth 0.5m m | reverse complement strand
GACGATTCGACTTGCCGTGAATGAGCCTCGTTGGCTCGCACATGTTCAAGGAGTCGCCAAGTCAATGCCAGGTCTCGTTCCTGTCGTGAAGGGCAATGGCTATGGATTCCGTCGTTGGAACCTGATGCCGCTCGCCGGACAACTTAGTAATGAAGTTGCAGTGGGCACAGTCTTTGAAGCGCGAGATATTCCTGCCAACGTGACGCCAATCGTTCTCACCCCTACGTTGACTGCTCCTCCGAAGAACTTGCCACTCAACACTGTGATGACCGTCGGCTCCCCTCATCATGTTGTTGCATTGAACTCTGCCGGCTGGTCAGGCGAAGTCATTGTGAAGTTGCAATCCTCCGCAATGCGTTATGGCATTGAACGTGCGTTGTTGCAACCACTGCTTGCCGACATCGACACTGCTCGACTGTCACTTCGTGGCTATGCAATTCACCCACCACTTGACGGTGATGCTGCGTCTCACCTGAAGGACATCACATCATGGCTTGATGTTCTTGATGTACGACTTCCGATTTATGTCAGCCATCTCGATGCAGCTGCATACGAAAAGCTCAGAAAAACACATCCAGATCGCGATTTCCGAATTCGCCTTGGAACATCGCTCTGGCATGGAGATAAGTCAATGATGCAGCTTTCTGCGGACATTGTTGATCATCACCCGATTGAGTCCGGCATGCGTGCTGGCTACCGACAAGTGAAGGTCGATGGTCCTGGCGAGATTGTTCTCGTGGGTTGTGGAACCGCTCACGGCGTCACACTTCTTCCTGATGGACGCAGCCCATTCCATTATCAGCGTCAAAGACTCAACGTGTTAGAGCCACCGCATATGCACACATCGATGTTATTCGTTTCTCGTGGTCGACCGATTCCAAGCATCGGCGAATGGATTGATGTGCAACAACCAATGACACGCGTGCAAGTAGATCTCTTGCAGTGGATTCGCTAATCAAAAATTACACGTGAGCAGAAACTGCACGGTTCAGACCGCGCCAACCGACTGCTGATGCACCGACGAGCGGACCTTCATCTGCAAGACGTGCCGGAACAATGCGTGCGTTCTTTGAGAACTCAAGTCCGCACAGCTCATCAAGAGTTTTTTGAGCGGAGTTGAAGAAAGTAGCTCCGAAGCCCAGAGCAACACTTCCTGCGACACACACCAGTTTCAGATCTAGAAGATTGCACACAGACGCAACGCCGCGCCCCACCATGCGACCAGTGCGCACCATGGTCTCGTACGTGGGCTGAGACGGTGGTCTACCCGTGATGGCCTCAATTGCTGGTCCGGAAGCTTCCGCCTCCAGGCACCCGCGCCCACCGCACGTGCATCGACGGCCATTTGGCTCAACGATGACATGACCAATATGGCCCGCATTGCCACTTTCACCATCGAGAAGTTGCCCATTGAGCACAATTCCGCCGCCAATACCTGTGGAGACCACCATGGCCATGAAATTGTCTACGCCTCTGGCAGCACCCAGCCAACCTTCGGCGAGAGCCAGGGCCTTTGCATCGCCATCACCGAACACGGGAAGGCCAGTACTGAAAGCGAGCCGATCACGAAGTGGGAAGTTCTTCCATTGCTGAATGTTCAGCGGCGACACTGTCTCAACGTTTCGAGTGATTGGACCAGCGGAACCAACACCAACAACTGAAGGTGCTGCACCATGATGATCTCTGGCGCGCAACATCTGCGACTGCACAGCTCGATCAAGATCTTCGAAAAGTTCATCTGCGTTTGCAGTTCGGTCGACGGGAACATTGATGCGGTCAACAAGTTCACCCGAGCGGGTGACAAGTCCGACGGAAAACTTTGTCCCGCCAATATCGATCGCAAGTGCAAGATCCATGAGGTGACCATTCTCGCAAATAGTCAGAAAACCTCCACGAAAATACATCAAACTTTTTGAGCGATAAGCAGTGACATCAATAGTTTTCGTACGATTACTGCATGAATTCGGACTGGAAGCTGCTTCTGCAAAAGCAAATGGAACTTCCCTATTTTTTATCAATAGAAAAATTCTTGAAGAAAGAACGAGAGACGCATTCCGTTTTTCCACCCGAAACAGAAGTGTTCGCCGCTCTCGAGAAAACATCTCTTGATGCAACGAAGGTCGTCATTCTCGGGCAAGACCCGTATCACGGCGAGAACCAAGCACACGGACTTGCGTTTTCTGTGCGTTCAGGTGTTGCGATACCTCCTTCACTGCGCAACATCTTCACGGAGCTTCACTCTGACGTAGGAATTCCTTTTCCCACTCACGGAGACCTCACTTCTTGGACTGAACAAGGAGTCCTCCTTCTCAACACAACGTTGACCGTGCGTTCGGGTGAAGCCGGATCACACCATGGAATTGGTTGGGAAATGTTGACTGATGCAATTATGCGTGCGGTCAATGACAAAGATGACCGCGTTGTCTTCATCTTGTGGGGTTCACATGCTCGGAAAAAGAAGACTTTGATTACTAATCCCCGCCATGTCGTCTTTGAAGGCGTACACCCCTCCCCACTCTCGGCGTACAAAGGCTTCTTTGGTAGCAAACCATTTTCCCAGGCAAATACGGCCCTTATTGCAGACGGACAATCACCAGTTGACTGGGCTCTGCCCGCATAATGCGTTCACGATGACCAACATCCCACGAATAGAGCACACTCACACCGCATGGATACATCGCGGAATGCTGTGAAACAATCGAGATATGGCAATCACTAGTCGGCAATCGGAGAAGTCTCGTCAAACAGATCTCAAAGTTGCGCACAGTGCTGCAAAAGCTGTGCGCACAGTGGGCGTCGACCAGATGGCACTCACACGAGTAGCTGCAGATGCAGGATTCTCCAGTGGTGCAATTTATGCACGTTGCGATGATCGTTCCGAATTAGTTGTTCTTGCATGGGAGAAAAGCTTCTGGCCAATGTTGTCAGAAATTTTGTCGCTGCTTATCGAATCAATCGTCACAAAAAGCAATACCAATTCCGCACACATCAGTGAATTGTTCAAGGCCGCTAGTGCGCCGGATGCAGTCCCCGACCTGGGTAGTGCAATGGAAGTCATCGTTGCATCACGACGCGATGAAGTCATTGCCGAAGTAGTTCAACGGGACATCAATGGATTACTCGAAGACCATGGCGTGGGTCCTTCTACTGATGGAGCAGATCGTCAAGCGGTGGTTGGTGCCATCTGCACAGTGTTTGGTGCTGCACTTTTAAATTCTGTCTACAACAACGAGACAATCGAAGACATAGATCCTTTTCCTTTCCTGGAATCGTTTATGGTCAATCTTCAAAGCTCCACAAAGCCGTCGAAGCCCGCTGGCCCCGTCCGTGAAGTTGCTCCGTATGCATTCCCCACGACATATGACGATGTTCGAGATGCCCTCATTTCAGCAAGTGAATACGTCATTGCTCGTTCAGGCGTTCATCGCGCAACTGTCTCGCGTATTGCACGTCGCGCAGGTGTCAGTGTGGGTGCAATTTATGGTTTATACGAGAACAAAGATTCGCTGGTCTCTGATTGCCTCGAGGTGCTCTTTCCTCCGCAAACGGCAAATGATGCGCGCTCCTGGGCTGGTGTGTTCACTGCATCTGACCAACGAGCAATGGTCACGCAAATCTTGACTAACTACATGTCACCTTCATATGTGCAGTGGCGACGTTTTCGTTTGGAAAGCTTCATCGCTGCTCGACATTCCGAAGCAGTGTCCACACAAATTGCTGGCTATGCAGCCAATGCTCGTCGCACGATTTTGCAAGCAGCAGAAAAAGCCCCCACCAATGCCGCAATCCGCCTCGACACTGGGATGTCATCACGTTCCACCGTCATCGGGCTCTCCATTCTTGAGATTGTTGACCCGACGATTACATCCCTTGACTGGCGTTGGTTACCCGTTCGTTAAGAACCTCACGCAGAGACATCACTAGTCTCAGCACATGCTCTCCGAACTCGCAGCCCAAGTCCGATCTGGCGCCATCGACCCTGTTGACCTTGTCAACGAAAGTCTCCGCCGAATCGAAGCAGCGAAAGAACTCAACGCAGTCGTCGCAATCTATGCCGAAGAGGCCCTTGAAGTCGCTCGTCATCACTCGCGTCAGGGTGCGCTCGCTGGCCTTCCGTTGCTCGTCAAAGACATGGCTCGCGTCAAGGGGCACGTCACCACGGCCGGCTCACGTTTGTATGTCGACGCGGCGCCTGATGAAGTTGATGACACCGTCGTTGAACGTCTTCGCGCTGCTGGCGCCATCGTGGTCGGACGGACGAATAGTCCCGAGTTCGGTGCGACCGCGTACACATCGAATCCAGTTTTTGGTGCAACACGTAATCCGTGGAATCCAGAGAAGTCGCCAGGCGGATCAAGCGGTGGATCTGCTGCCGCACTTGCAGCTGGACTTTCACCCCTTGCAACAACTTCTGACGGCGGCGGCAGTGTGCGCGGTCCTGCGGCAGCAGTCGGCCTTGTTGGCTACAAGCCCACCATGGGTGCCATCGGACGCAATGTTTTGCCGCGCTGGATTGAGTTCTCGACACAAGGAACAACCAGCGCAACAGTTGCTGATGTACTGACAGAAGCATCAATCACTCTCGGTGAAGCCCGTGGCGATTTCCTATCAGTACCTCGCGACGGCATTCATCTGTCACCAGTGCTTCCCGCCCGCGTTCTTGCCTGTCGTACATTCCGTACCGATGTCGATCCTGATATTGAAGCGAACTTTGAACACACTCTGTCTACGCTTGCCGCGAGCGGAGTTGCGGTGGAACGTATTGACTCGCCGAGCGACAACGACACAATTTGGAATTGGTTTGTTATCTCTACCGCAGAACTCACACAAAGTCTGCGTCATGAAGAACACCGCTGGGATCAACTCAGCGACTACGTACAAGCGCAAATCAAGTTCGGTTCAACAGTGACCATTGATCAGTACATTGCAGCCCAAAGGAAGCGTCACGAAGTATCTGCACGCTTCGATGACCTACTCACTCCGGGGACTGTCATCGTGACTCCGACGGCAAATGCTCGCTCATGGCCAGCTGAGGGGCCATTGCCCACTCGTGCTGGCAACACCGATGACCCGATGATCACTCTGAATACTCCCGACAACAATTTCACGGGGCATCCAGCTGTTTCTGTCCCGATGGGACTTGATGACAATGGTGTTCCCTGCGGTATTCAAGTGGTCGCTCCACGCTTTCAAGATGGCTTGGCCCTTGGTCTTGCTGCACATCTTGAAAAGATTCAGCCATGGGCGCTTACCGCCCCTGGCTACACGTCTTTCTCTTTGTAGACAGGGGCGACGAACCAACTGAGTTCGACCTCACTAGCGTGGGAGACCTCACATGAAGATTCGTTCGTTCATCTCCGTTTCTGCCATCGCGGTGGGTATTGCAATTGCTTCGCCAGTCGCTCAATCTGCGACGCCAAATGTTCCCGGACTCGCCACCGTGCCCACACTTTCTTCACCAGCGGCAGGCAATGAGCACACATGCATTGTTCGAGACACCACCGTATGGTGCACAGGGTCGAACTCGCGTGGTCAATTGGGTACTGGAACAACAACAAAATCAATTGCATTTGCACCGTCATTACTTACTGGCGCAACATCGGTTTCTGCAGGGGCGCTGTCCACATGTGCCATCAAGACCGATACAACTCTGTGGTGTTGGGGACAACTCGCCACGTCGCTCGACCCGCTCACACTTCCTCCCGCAGTCGTACGTACAGATGTGACAACCCCCGTTCAGATTCCTCTCACATCTGTGAAGTCTGTGGCAATCGGCGCCAATCATTCGTGCGCTCTACTTCTTGATCGTTCAGTGTGGTGTTGGGGTGTGGGCAACAGTGGGCAGTTGGGCGATGGGATGAAAACGAACTCCATCGTTCCCATTCGTGCACGTATTGATTCAGTTGTCTCAATTGATGTTGGACTTGCACATACATGTGCCGTGCGGTCAACGGGGTCTGTCTGGTGCTGGGGTTCAAATCAATATCACCGACTCGGTCTTCGCGCATCTGCAAGCAAATCTGTGCCTACATATGTCCCCAAGGTGCGAGCCACGCTCATCACCACTGGTGACGCCTTTACCTGCATTGCGTCGACTGCATTACGGGTTCAGTGCTGGGGTCGCAATAACTACTCGCAATTGGGTCTGACCTCGGGAGCATCTCGATACACACCAGTCACTGTGCCCGTGAAAAGTCCCGTCGCACTCTCTGCGGGCTCTGAATTTGTATGCGCACAAACTGCCGCAACTACAACCTGGTGTTGGGGTCGCAATCGTTACGGACAGTTAGCAAACGGAAACACCATTCGTAAATCTGCTCCTCAAAAGATCATCGCCTCCAGTGCAGTGGGTGCTCTTTCCTCGCTCACCACCGGCGCATCTCATGCATGTGGTGTTTCACAAGCATCAAGTGGAATGTGGTGCTGGGGGCTCGGACTCAACGGTCAACTCGGAAATAGTGGTGGCGGAAATCGATTGCGTGGAACTGCCGTATGGCAGAACGGTGTTCGTATGAAACCCATTGGTACCGATACATCCGCTCGTCTAGTCATCGCAGGCGACATTGCATGTGATGCAGCACGGCGTAATGCATCTGGACTAGGTCCAGCAGGAATTCAATGTGGAGAAGAGGCAACCGCACTTCTCACGACCGCCCTTGCACCCGACGGCGTCATTGCCCTTGGTGATGTGCAATATGAAAGCGCTAGTTCTTCCGACTTACAGTCCTTCTACGACACAACGTGGGGACGTTTCAAGAACATCACATACCCCGTTCGCGGCAACCATGAATACATCACTAGTGGCGCCGCAGGGTTCGTGGACTACTTCGCGGAGATGTCCCCGTCTTATTGGACAACCGATGCTGGTGGTTGGCGCATCATCGCTGTTGACTCTTGGTGTCAAGGCCTTCTGTTTGTTGGTTGTTCCGCAACAGCACCTCAAACACAATGGCTCACCGCTGAATTGCAACGAGCGCGTACCGATGGACGTTGTGCAGCAGTCATGATGCATCATCCATTTGTCTCTAGTGGGCGATACGCAACATCAACCGTGCAGGCGTTGTGGGAAGCATCAGTGAATGGAGGTGCTGACGTTGTCTTCACCGCGCACGATCATCACTACGAACGCTTTGGACCTCTCGGATTATCTGGCACGCCTGCTTCCGGAGGAGTACCTCTGTTTATTACGGGCCTTGGTGGCGCACCTGTGTACCCCATTGACGCAACTGTTCCTGGAAGCCAATACCGAAGCAACATTGAACACGGCGTGATGAATGTGACTTTCACACCCACGGCATTCTCTTGGGCTTTTGTCAGCGCGATGGACAGCCTCCCCTATGACCAGGGAACGGCATCCTGCACACCGTAAGGCTTATGTGAAGTCGGGAATCAGCGCGACTTTTCCAGCAATCTTGCGATTCTGCATGTCGCGCAGAGCCTGCGCCGCTTGTGACATGGGATAGGTCACTGGTTCAACCGGATGCAGCTTTCCATCTCCGATTTCACCCAACACATCCATCAACATTCGCGCGTTGTCTAATTGATTGCGCATCATCCAAGCACCCCAGTCAACACCAACCACCGTTCGGTTGGTCAGAAGAATGTGGTTTGCAGGCAGCTTTGGAATACCACCAACGAATCCGACAACCATGTACTGACCACCAGGTGACAATGCACGGAGCGCTTGCTCGGCAAGATTGCCGCCTACTGGGTCGTACACCAGATCCAGTTGATTCTCCGACAGTTCACGCGCACGTACTTTGAGATCTTCAGTTGAAGTATCGATTGCAGCAAATGCACCGCGGTCAAGAGCCAGTTGACGCTTTTCCTCTGACGATGCTGCTGCTATTACTCGAGCACCCATCGCCACTGCCAAGTCAACACCAGCGAGTCCAACACCACCGCCAGCACCCAATACCAACATCGTGTCGCCTTCAACAATCGAGGCGCGGAAGTTAAACGCGAACCATGCAGTGAGATAGCTCTGCATAAAGGTTGCTGCTTGGCCATCGGTGATCTTTGCGGGAAGTGGAATAACGCGTGATTCATGCAGAACTGCTTCGTTGGAGAACCCGCCCGTACCAATCGGGGCAAACACGCGATCACCTACCTTGGCGCGCGTGACATCAGATGCAGCTTCAACCACACGACCGACGACTTCAGAACCGGGGCGGTATGGCACGGGAGGCTTGATCTGGTATTTGCCTTCAATCATCAATGCATCGACGTAGTTCAGGCCACACGCGAGAATCTCGATTCGGACGTGCCCATTTGTGAGCGCGGGACTCTCCATCTCCACAACCTTGAGATCATCGACCGAACCAAGTGCTTCCACCAACATTGTCTTCATCTTGCTGACGGTACTAGACGCCGCAGCAATGCAGACGACCCGAGTACCGTACATATATGCGTCGCCTCAGCCAGTTGATGCGCACCCCGGTCTTCATTCCCCTTGCAATCGTCATTGCATTCTTTACTCGCGCCTCCGCATCATTGGGGCGACCCATTACGCGATTCCCCGATTCGCTGGGGTATGAGACCTTTCATCTCTTCGGTTCCATTGATCGATTCTGGCCAATTCCCTTCCTGTATTCCCTCGTCACCACAGATACCGGGCGAGTTCTTCTTCATGTAGTGGTTGGTAGTTGTGCATGGTCTTGGTGTGCTCTGGTGCTTAGCCGCCGATCGAATTATCCGCGGGCGGTTCTCACTGCAGTCCTTCTTCTGGGGCTTTCGCCACAAGTCGTTCGCTATGACCTCGCAATTTTGTCGGAGTCTTTAGGACTTTCTTTCATGGTTCTCGCGGTCACCGCGACCGTGGATCTCCTTCGACGACGTTCCCCACTCTCACTCGGCATTTGGCTTGTTGCCGTCTCGCTGTGCGCCCACACACGCCCAGCTCAATTGTTTGTTCTTGTTGTCGCATTGGCAATTCCTATTATGAAATTCATTGGCAACCGTGGCCGTCAGATCACCAGCTCGACTGCTGTTCTTGTCTTCGTGCTGCTCGCTGGATTTCTTCAACTACGAGGCAATGCCACTACATCTGCGCTCAACTTCTACACAGTGCTACAAGAACGCATCATGCCGGAGGATTCGCGATATGGATGGTTCTCTGATCATGGGATGCCCGTTGTTGATGGAATGAGAAACGCCAGTGGATACGACTACACAGGCGACCTTCCCAATGAGGTGTCAGACATCATCGCTCTTCCCGTTGGACAACAACCTCCGACATTGATGCGTGTTGGTGGGGTCGAACTTGCATCGTGGGTCATTGATAAAGGTTGGACAACCTACGCGCGGTACGTCGTCACTCACCCACGAGATTCATTGTCTCGCCTCACTTCTCTCACCAATGAGACACTTTCGCCACCTAATGATGATTTTCTCCCATTGGATAACGGAGCAATGATTCCGCGCGTTCTCTTTGGTTCATGGGAACTGTGGAGTGTGTTAGGGCTCGGTTCACTCGTGCTGGTCTTCCTCAAGAATCGTCAGGAATGTGCCGTGCTCATCGGGTTGAGCATTGCAGGATGTGGCGTTTATGGGCTTTCCATGCTGACTTCAGGGATTGAACACTCACGTCATGCCGTCACTTCAGCTGCAGCGTTACGACTGATCGCATTGATCGTCATTGTTCTTGCTTTGCCGAAAGCTAAGCAGAAGGCAACGCTCGACGAATCCGCCGACGAACAGTAGTCAGAAGTTTTCCACGCTTGTCGTGAGGGATGTGGTCTAACGCATAGAGGCCAATCCAATGGCAGCGAGTGCGCTTGCTAAACATCAGACGAATGGAGCGAAATGCTGTGCGCTTCCCCGCTTCTCCCTCTAATGCATTGACGAACTTCGTCGAACCATGGGTGGTCACAACAACAATCTTTCGAATGTTGGTCAACAGTGGCCGGATTCGCGCTGCGCCTTCAGGCAAGACCCATGCAACTTCGTTCATCAGAACGCGATCGATCCAGCCTTTCAAGATGGCCGGCTGACCTGACCACCACGTGGGATACACCAATACCAATGCTTCCGCCCATTGAATATCGTCAACATGCGATTGGAGGTCGGGAAGATTCTGCAACTTCGCTGTGATATCCCCGACATGATTCAGGCGTTCGTAGGCACTGAACACCGGATTAAAGCTTTCCGCATAGAGATCACGATGTCGAACCTCATGTTGAAGAGAACCGAGCTCGCTCAACACTTCGGCACGCAGAGTACTGATAAAGGAATTCTCTGACGGATGCGCTGAGATGACTAACACGTTCATAGAGACGCCGTCTTCTTCTCAATATCTCGCAAGAACTTCTGACGACTCTCAACGGTGGAGGTGTCGAGTGCGTAGAGACCCTGATGAGATGTCCGAGTTCGCCGAGTGCCACACAAACGCAAGGCACGCGTGAGTATTCGACGGCCATTGTCGTTCACAATGCGGACATACATCTTCGGTGAACCATACGTTGAGATCACATGGACTCGACGTAGGTGTGCCAGCCCAGGACGCACACGATCTGATGAAGTAAACCGAAAAGCCACGCCCGTTACGAGCACTCTCTCCAACCAACCCTTCAGTTGCGCCGGCAATCCAGACCACCATGTGGGGTACACAAAGACAAAAATTTCACTTTGCTTCACCGCATCGATGTACCGCAGAAGTGTGGGGTCATCCACAATTTCGCGATTCATGTACTTTTCCCATTCGGGCTCGGACATCACAGGATCAAAACCATCTGCGGCGAGATCAAACACTGTGACGTCATGCCCAGCAGACTGCAATCCACGAACTGCTGCATCACGCATCGCAGAACACAAACTTCCTTCAACAGGATGGGAGTAAATGACAATTGCACGCATGGGATGAACGCCCGAGAGTCGGGATGCCAACTACCGTAACCCCCATGCCCGACTTAACAGGAAACTTCGAGACAGGGCGACTTCCAAAAATTGCTCCTGGAACAGTCACCATCACCATTGCTCGGGTTCCAAAGCAAGGGCACCTGACTGAATTCGAAGAATGGTGCACCGACATGCACAATGCCGTTGAACAGGCGTCCGGTTGCCTAGGCGCCACCATTCTTCGCCCCGATCGTGGAAGCAACACCTACCAAATGGTGTTCCGCTTTGCCGATGTATTGTCATTGCGTCAATGGGAGCGCTCCGAGGTGCGCCAGGTTCTTCGAGAGCGTGGCGATCAAATCATCGAATCGGAACGCGTGACTGCCACCGCGGGCACTGAAGAATTCTTCAATGCTCTGGGCGAGGTCGATCGCCACCGCACAAAGACGGGACGCTTTGTTGCCGATATTGCATGGGTGTACCCCATTGCATTGATCTCCTCAATTGCACTTGCACCGCATCTAGCGAAGATGGGCATACTCCCGCGTGTCTTGATCTCTACCGCCATCATCGGCGCTACAAGTAAATATGCAACGGGACCTATTCGTAAATGGTGGAGACGTCGGCGAATGCTTCCGCAGAATTCCGAAGTTCGTTAACTATTTCGATTGCGGCACTGCACAAGCTTTCAGCCCGAACAATTTTGAGATTCGACGCCGATTCTTTGCAATAACGAAATACACCATTCGTGCGATGGTGCGTATGACCGGCAACGATATGAATGTTCCAGCAATTCGCAGAACTTTCTTATTCGATAGCCGAAGAATCGTTGCGACCGCCACGGAACCTTCGAGACGTCCGTTGAATGTCACAAACCACACCGAGGACAGATACGAGATTCCGTATTCACGATGCGACATCACTTCCACATTGGGAATATGCCGGCGAATAAATCCAGCAGATGCTTCACATATGCCGCAGTCGCCGTCATAGACCACGACACCGGCAGACATGATTATGCGTTCAACAGGTCAAATACCTGTTGCGCACGCCCTGCGTGAATTGTTTCTTCGCGACCATTCAGACGGAGAAGTCGTTCTACCTCTTCATCGTCTTCTGCATCGGCCCACTTTTGATAACCCGCATCGCCATTCAATTCACCCTTGACAATGCCAGCGAACATGCGTGCATCAATCTCGTCAGGCAATGGGACTTCAAGGAGAACTGCTTCTTCAGCCGTCGGTTCCCACTCTGCACCGTTCTTGATGCTGATCATGCGAGCAAGACGTCGAGCGTGACCACGCTCTTCCACTGCATTTTTTCGTAACAGCGACGCTGCTTCTTCGTTGTTCACACGATCGGCAAGCATGTTGTAGAACAACTCTCCCGCCATCTCGATGCGATACATCAAGGTGAGCTCTGGCACCTCAAGTTTGTCAACATCTGCAAGTGATGCATTTGCAGTAAAGAAATTGATGTCAGACATTGTGATCAGTTCACGTTCAAAAGATCAACGACGAAAATCAGAGTTTCGCCACCCTTGATGACGCCGCCTGCGCCTTGATTGCCATACCCCATGTATGGCGGAATGGTGAGAATGCGACGACCGCCCACTTTCATGCCAGCAACTCCTTGGTCCCATCCCGAGATGACTTGACCAGCACCTAGACGGAATTCGAACGTGTCTCCGCGATTCCAGGATGCATCAAACTCGCGTTGGGTGCTCCATGCAACACCGACGTAATGCACTTCTACGTTTGCGCCCGACTTGGCTTCATTTCCTTCGCCAACAATGACATCTTGGATGAGAAGGTGTTCGGGTGGATCACCAGCGGGAACGGTTACTTTTGGCTTGGTTGCGCTCATACGCCTCAACCTATCCGCCGTAAGGGTTCAACTCTCGGTCAGGCGCCGCAATAAATGTGCCGAATCTAAAGATGACTATGCGCGAGCGCGTGTGCGACGTAACACGGGATCAGCAATGCGCAATGCAGTATCTGCAACTTTCATCACGCGACCAGCAGCACCCGGAGTTTTCGAATCAATCAGATTGCCCATCACCGACAAAGTGATATCGGCAGCAGCTTGTGTGCCAACGGCAATCCGAAGACCGGGCTTCAACAACCATGGGTGCCCAATGATGAAACTAAAGCGACGACCCGTACGCAAGAACGCATCAAAACGGTCTCCGACTTCTCGGTCGTAGGCTTCTGACGCTGTAACGGGATCTGCAATGAACTTTTCTGCAGCAAGAATTCCGGATTCAAGGCCGTAATCGATTCCTTCGCCATTCATTGGATTGACGAATCCAGCCGCGTCACCTATCGCAACCCAACCTGGACCAAAACGACGAACACAACTCATGGGCAAACGCCATGCACGAGGCTTCTCGACATAATCGCCCAGCGACCATGAATCGCGCACAAGTGATGCGTATTGATCAAGCAGCGTATTGAGATTCAATTTCTTGAATCCCTTCATCGTGCTCAATGCACCGACACCGATGTTGACGGTTCCATCACCGGCAGGGAACATCCATCCATAGCCAGGAACTGCCGTGCCATGTTCATCGCTCAGGCTGAGACACGCTTCAAGGTGACGTTCTGCATGACGAGGAGTTGGTGCATAAGCACGAATCGCAAGACCGAATGTTTCATTCGGGTCACGCTCAGCGCCCAGCATCTTGGCGGCCATTCCTTGCGCACCTGCAGCCAGAATCGTGAACGGCGCACGATATTGCTCGGCACCAACACTGACACCAATGACGCGGTCGCCTTCAAGAACGGGAAGAGCTTCACAACCAAAACGAACATCTGCACCACTCGCAATAGCGACATCAAGTAGGTGATTATCAAAACGTTGACGTGGCCACACGGCACCATGATTTGGGAACTTGGCGGTTGTTGGCCATGCGAGTTCGCGCTCTTTCTTTCCTGCAATCATGCGGAGACCATCGATGCGATGAGCCACTGAATAATCAATACGCAGTTCATCAAGCGCTGCAATGGCGCGAGGCGTCAATCCATCGCCGCAGACCTTGTCTCGTCCGTACGGTCCCTTTTCAAAAAGGATGACTTTCAAACCTGCGCGCGCTGCAGTAATTGCTGCGGCTGAACCGGCTGGTCCGCCGCCAATGATGAGAATGTCGGACTGCATTAATGAAGAGCCTGCCAGACGGCAACCTGAACCACTACTTGCGTACCATGGGTCACATGGCTTCCATGGAACTTGCAGATGCAGTTGCCCTTATCCGCCCCACTGACACCATGGCCGTCCCCCTCGGACCAGGCGTCCCTGGCGGGTTCATGCACGCTTTGGGCGAACGGACCGACTTTGAGAACCTCCAGATCTTCGGCGCCCTCATGCCCGACCTCTACGGTGTTCTCGCTCAGAAAGGTGTCCACTATCGCAGCGGCTTCTTTGGGCCAGCAGAGCGCTTCCTGCGTGACACTGGCGCCTCAATTGACTACGTGCCTGCCGACTTTCGCCGCTTTGAACCCATCCTTGAATGGCTGAAGCCACGAGTCATTGCCACGGCTGGGTCACCCCCCGTGGACGGCTGGGTCAGCCTCTCCGTTCACGCTGGTGCCAGTGTCGATGAAATCAATCGGGCCATTGCGGACCCTGACCGCATTCTGATTGTTGAAGTTAGTGAGAAGTTCCCTCGCACAGTTGGCGTCATGCCGGAGTACCCACATCGCATTCATGTCGATCACATTGATGCACTGATTACGACAGATCGTGAACCACTGAATCTGGCAGACGCACCACCCACCGAAGCCGAACTCACCATTGCGCAGTACGCACTGTCGTTCATTCGCTCCGGGTGCACTTTGCAAACTGGTATCGGCGGCATCCCTAATCAGATTGCAACATTTCTTGCTAATGGTGACCTCGGGGATTTTGGAGTTCATTCGGAAATGTTCACCACCGGATTAATGCGACTGCACCAAGCAGGGAAGGTCACCAATAACAAGGGGAATGAATTCGATGGGTTCTCCCCCACCACATTCGCTGCAGGTATTCCCGAGTTATACGAATGGCTCCACGAGAACGACTCCGTTCGATTCTTGCCTGTCAAAGTTGTGAACTCACCGGAGCGCATTGCAACGAACCGCGACATGGTTTCCATCAATGGTGCAATTGCCGTCGATCTCTCAGGTCAAGTCATGGCCGACACCATCAATGGAAAACAATTCAGTGGCGTCGGCGGTCATGAGGATTTTGTTGCTGGACCTGGGCTCAACTTGTCAGGGCGCAGTCTCATCTGTTTGCCCTCCACCAGCATGGTTGATGGTGTTCTCACTAGTCGCATCTTGCCGCAGTTCCCTGCTGGAAGTGTCGTGAGCACTCCTCGACATCAACTTGACATCATCATCACTGAATATGGCATCGCAGAACTTGAAGGTCGATCCATCCGCGAACGTTCTCGTGCACTTGCCATGATTGGCCACCCACAATTCAGGGACGAGTTGTTGGCGAATGCGGAGCAGTGGCCGAAGGATTAAGTCCCAGAGCGTTGAACATCGCAATCACCGTGACGAGTGCAATCACTCCATAGGCGGTTCCGGCAACCAAGTCCGTCGGCCAATGGGTTCGGATCAGCCACGAAGAAATACTCACGATGACAGATGCTGCAGAGACAAGACCCCACGCAATCTTGCGCATGATGCTTCCGATTTTCGTGAAATACCACGCCATGTAACCCAACAGTGCAACGACGTTTGTTGCGTGCCCCGAGGGGAATGCCAATTCACCCGATTGCAGCGCCCCCATTTGAGGCCAGGACTCCCATGGGAACTGTCGCCCCATTGCCATTTTCATTGATCCTGCAAGTCCAGTTTCAAAGAGCAACACAATCACGAAACCGACAATGGGTGCCCACGTTCGTCTCTTCCATGCCACCCAACCAAGAATGGGGAAACAGACGGAAATGATGACGCCGCGTAATCCAAGAATTGCTGTGGCTTCAAAGAGCGTTTTGTCTTCCACTAACCGACGAGCTAGCCGAATGGAATACCAGTCAAACCATTCAATCCAAGACCGACCATCGGACTGCGGAAGTATGTAGACGTCGTGCACGTAGCCGCGTTGAAGAATCACCAGTTGCGCAAGTAACGCAATGATGAGAGTCAACGCCACCACGGTGGCTACGAATCGGCGTGTCGACATCATCGGTTCTATTTTGCCTCTCCAGAGCGCTGTCACGGCGTCATGCCTATCCGCACTATGGTGACCAATATGACCAAGGCTCTCGTAACCAAAGACTCCATTGATCTCGGCATCGTGGTGTGCAACATTGATAACTCATTGGCTTTCTATCGCGACCTCCTAGGTTTCGAACTCCAAGGCACAATGCCGATGCCTGGCGGCGGCATGATGCACCGTTTGCTCTGTGGAACGACCACCATCAAATTGGTCAGCACAGACCCATCGCCCTCGCAACCAGTGGGCGGCCCCATCACTGCTGCATGTGGTTACCGCTACTTCACCATCTCGGTGAGCAATCTCGAAGAAGTCACACAGTCGTGTAAAGACGCTGGCCACAAGATTCAAGTACCGCCGACAGCTCTTCGCCCCGGCATCACCATTTCCATCGTGGAAGACCCCGATGGCAACTTGGTGGAATTTCTCCAGATTGGTTAATTCATCCTCTGCGATTTACGCAGGTGATGCATAGGACGCAGCAAGTCTTTCAAAGCCTTCATCGAGGCTGATGCGAGGTGACCATTGCAGCAGTTCTCGTGTTTCGCTGATGTCGAACCAATGCGAGATTCCTAGCTGATACGCCGTGAACTTGGTCAATGGTGGCTCAGCAAATGGCTTCAACTTGAAGAGTATTTCGATGAACGTGCCCAACCGCACTGCTGCTCCAAGGCTGATTGTTCGAGGAGCACAAGGAACACCTGCAGCTGTACAAATGGATTCCACCAAACTTGCCACAGTTCGGGGTTCGCCGTTACTCACAACAAGTGCTTTGCCATTGAGATTTTCTTGCACGCCAATGCGTTCGGCTGCAGCAACAAGCGCGTCTGCAACATTGTCTATGTATGTCGTATCGACAATGGCCTCACCACGGTTGACCAACGTGAGTCTGCGTTGGCGCGCACGCTCCACAATTCGCCCCACCAGTTGCGTGTCGCCTGGACCCCACACCAAGTGTGGTCGGATTGCGACCGTGGCTAGTCGCGTCTCAGCAGTCACTGCACGTTCTGCAATTGATTTGGTCTTCGAGTAATGACCGAGCACATCATCGATCGCAGGCGGCGAGGCTTCACCGTTCACAGGAATGCGGCTATAAGACACAGAGGGCGACGAAACATACACAACACCTCGACAACCCGCATCAACGGCCGCTTCAACAACGTTCCTCGTACCGAGGACATTGATGTCGTGAAACTCTTTGTATTTGCCTATGAGTCCTACTTTTGCTGCCGCATGAATGACGACATCACAACCTGCAACTGCTTCTGACACCACGGCTGCATTGCGAATGTCTCCACGGAAAACTGTGACGTCCAAATCGGAATCTCCGCGCTGCAGCACATGCACCTCGTGACCGCGGCGTTGAAGTTCTTGCACAGTGACGCGTCCGATCATGGAGGTTGCACCGGTGACAAGAACTTTCATTATTTGCTCAATAGTTCTGCAGCCCACTCACCAAGAGCAGTGCGATCGATTTTGGAGTTATGTCGACGATCGACGGGAAGTTTCTTCTTAAACAACACTGCGACGACACCGGGAACTACTTCGCGCACTTTTCGTTCAATCGCGACATCTGCAGCACCAGTGGTCTCGCCATCACATAAAACGATGACAAGTGCTTCGTACTTGTTCACCGGTACACCCACTGCCGCAGCACTGACACCAGGAAGCAATTCCTCAATGGCTTGCTCGATGGGAACTGGCGTGAGAACAGAATCGCCCGTGTTAATGACATGTGCGATACGACCTTCAATGAATAATCCGTTGTTGACATGCCCCACATCTCCAGTGCGATGCCACTCAGTACCGTTGAACGAAACGCGCGCGTTGCGGTTACGCGCCCAATGCTGGTCGTAACCAGCCGATAACCATGGACCAGTGACAAACACTTCACCAGTCACGCCCGAATCTAGCGGCGTCACCGTCTGGTCGGAAGTGAATCCCATCGGCAAAATCATCACTGCTGCACCTGGCAGTGGCGAACCCACTGCAACACCTCGATGTGAAGTCTCGGTTCCACGGACACCATCGCTCACGATCAACATTTCTGTCATTCCGTAAGGGCTAAATAGATCTGCCTGTGGGAACGCGTGGGCCACATCACGCAGGAGTACATCACTGACGGGGGCACCTGCCGACATCACGCAACGAATGGAGTTGAATGTGGCCCCATCTTTTATGACATTGCGAAGTGGAGCCGGCGCTGCGAAAAGAATGCTTCCATTGACGCCATCAAGGGCGGCGCGAAGATTCTGAGATGAGAGCTTCGACGGTGCCACAACATTGATCTTCGGAAGCGCTACCGCAACACCCCACGCCGGGCCGTATAGCGCGAAGGGAATGTATGCAGCTGCGATTCCGTCTGCATCTGTAATCGCGAATTGTTTTTGGATGACGGCAGCCAATGCACGCAATTGACCATGCGTGTAGACAACACCTTTGGCAGGCCCGGTTGCGCCTGATGTATACAACACTGCCGCCTCTGCTGCATCAGCAATGAACAGGTCTTCTGTCCGGGCAACTCCACGAGAGGAAGTCATTTCCTCGAGGTCCAAACGCTGCGCGCGATGTGCAATGTGTAGTCCACGGGCAGCGACGCGAGTCGCACGGATTGTCAAGACGAATTGAGGGCGACTCTCGCGCAATGCCCGACGCATATTGGCGATACCAAGACCCGGATCTGCAACGACAGGAACGATTCCTTCTGCCCAGCAGGCATAGATGAACGCAATGGTGCGGGCAGTGAACGGAGCCAGAATTGCAATGCGATCGCCATTCTTTGCACCGTGCTCTAACAAGTTGCCACGACAATGTTGAATCAACGTCAGCAAGTCAGACCATGAAGTCTTGATTTCTTCCTTCGCATCGAATACGGAAACGGCAGCAGGAGTTTCAGAGGCACGGCGTCGTACTGCAGCATTCAGATCAGGGTGACCTACGGCAGTTCCTCCGACTGAAGTATCGCCAGCTTTATTCAGCCAGTCATGCACCAATCGCGGTGCATCGGGATGTTCTGGCGAGAGATGCCCGATGTCCAACGTGACGGTCTGTGCATGAGGGAAAGTCTTTTGCATGTCTGCCAAAACACCAGTGTGAAAAACGAAATCTCGCGTACCCCACATCAACAAAGTAGGTACCTTCAAGTTGTGTGCTCGCTCGGCGAGTTGATGCAATTCTGAAGCGGTGACATGGTTGTCAGAGGTGGGGATGTCGGCTACAAAGTCGGCAATGGCACGACGGCGTGATCCTGTGTTGTACGGCGCGTAATACGCGGCACGCACGTCACGCGGAATTACACCCGTTGGCCACACGGCACCCACAACGAAGGCTTTTGTATTCGCACAAATTGCATTCCGCAGTACTGGCGTGTTGGAGACTCGAATCAAACCTGGAACGCCCGTCGTCGGAATCTGCGTACCTGTGTTGAAAAGAACAAGGCGTTCTACACGCTCAGCATGCTTCGTTGCCCATCCCAACGACACGGGTCCGCCCCAGTCATGTGCAATCAACGTGACCTTGTCGTGAACTCCTGCTGCAGTCAACAACGCATCAAGATCATCAATACGTGTCGCCAGAGTGCGCGCACCTGCAGGACGGCTGGAATATCCCATGCCCAGTTGGTCAATTGCAATGACGCGCCATTCGTGACCAAGTTCTTTCACCAAGTTTCGCCACAGGTACGACCACGTGGGGTTCCCATGCACACACACGACGGTGCCGCGAGGTGTTGCAGGTGAAGACTCAAGGACAGAGAAAGTCTCGACGCGTCCGTG
>CAEZUX010000003.1_pt1 | contig 27608 bp, 27 predicted proteins | sample 7264591 | NCBI WGS metagenome assembly CAEZUX01 (sample SAMEA6813842, study PRJEB35770) | uncultured Acidimicrobiaceae bacterium | biome: Freshwater; feature: Freshwater reservoir; material: water | place: Czech Republic | collected 2017-05-23 | depth 0.5m m | reverse complement strand
GCAGAAACAGACCAGGTGGTGTCATCCCACTCTCGGAATGCGAACAGATCCCCAATGGCCATTGTTGTCCCCCAACTGCCGTGCCTTGGGACACATTAGCGGAATTAACTCAGCAGTCAATTCTTGACATTTTGTACACGAAAGCCCTAATGGAAGGCTGCGCGGATTCCGGCTGCAAAGGCATCCACATCAGCGTCAGAGGTATCCCAGGAGGTCATCCAACGCACTTGCGAACGGCTTTCATCCCAATCCCAGAAGAAGCTCCAGTCTTGCAATGCCTTCTTCACTTCGCGGGGGAGGAGGGGATACATACTGTTGACCGCTGGGGCCGAGATTTCGAGCCCCTCAATGTCAGACACTGCCGAATACAACCGTTGCGACATGGCATTCGCCTGAGCAGCAGTCTCAAGCCACAGACCATCGCTGAGAGCCTCGACAAATTGAGCCGCCGCATACCGTTGCTTTGAGGGAAGTTGCGTGGCCTGCTTGCGAATGAAGGCGCTTCGATCGGAAGCAACTCCACGACGGAGAAGAACAGCTTCTGCACCCAACATGCCGTTCTTTGTTCCACCAAATGACACCGCATCAACACCAGCATCAAATGTCATCAAACGAAACGTTTCTGCATCGCCACCGAGAGCAGCCACTGCATTGGAGATACGTGCTCCATCTAAATGCACCCGAATACCAAATGAATGGGCCGTGTCGCAGAGCGCACGAATTTCCTCAATGGAATACAAGCCGCCGAGTTCCGTTGCCTGAGTGATCGACACAACTCCGGGCTGTACATGATGAACATTGCCCAAAGCACCTGCAAGCGCAGTGATGTGTTCTGGCTTCAATTTTCCATCTGCAACATCAATGTCTTGCAACTTCGCACCAAGAAACTTCTCTGGTGCACCCGTCTCATCAACATTGATATGTGCCCAGCTCGTGCAAATAATCGAATCGGCCGGCTTCAACAAACTTGCAAGTGCAACGACGTTTGAACCCGTCCCATTAAATGTGAACAAAACATCAACATCTGTTCCGCACAGATTTTCAAAGAGGGAAGTGGCCTGCTTGGTAACTGCGTCTCCGCCGTATGCCATGACATGACCTTCATTGACGCGGGCAATGGCATCGATGTAGCGAGGATGCGCACCACTGAAGTTGTCACTGGCGAAAAAATTCTTAGGTGCTGGGGGAAATTCCACAAACTGCAATCTACTGTGCCGTACTATTTCGTCATGACGAAATCACCTACTGGGGCAGAGGTGCGGGGAGCAGAACGCCGATGTCGCTGGTGTCGACATGCCTTGCCAGCACAAGACGGACCCGGCCGAAGGAAAGAGTTCTGCAGCCAGAAATGCCGGCAATGGGACTGGGTGTCGAGACAAAGGGCATCTGAACTAGAACTGTCAGAGAACGAGCTCGTAATGACGCGTGAAGAACTCGATGCATTGAAAGATCAGATCTACGTTCTGCATTGCGCGTTAGCCGATGCTCGCAACGATCTAGCCAAACCACGTCATACAAAGGACTCAATTCGAGAGATTTTGGATTGGGTCATGGATGCAGCCGAGCCCGTCGCCACTGCTTCGCTTCATCCATCTATACGCCCATAATGTCCGTTATGTAATTTATGTATGAACCAATAACCACGCAGGTTTCAGACGGTTCTCCCCAACCTTTTGGCACCTAAGGTTCTGACCATGGCAATCAGGAAGCTCCTAGACGGCATCGACGCACAAGATGTATTCAGTGAGATGGAGACGTTCCGTACGAACGATGTGCGCTGGAGAGACGGACGTTGCTTCACACTCGCCTATTCCGCCGGACCAGAGGCTCTGGCGGTCGCTGAAGAGGCGTACAGGCGATTCTCTGGCGAGAACGCTCTGAACACCGCAGCGTTCCCATCGCTGAAACACATGCAACAGGAAGTTGTCGACACCGTCGCTGGCTGGTGCCACGGAGATGATGATGTCGCAGGGTTCATGACCTCAGGCGGAACCGAAAGTCTTGTGCTGGTGGTTCGCGCCGCGGTCATGCGTGCCAAGCGCGAGGGGCGACTCACCGATTCCCCCAACATGGTGCTGCCAACGTCGGCTCACGCAGCACTCGAAAAGGGTGCCGACTACTTCTCGGTCGAGAGTCGCCGAGTTCCCGTGGGGCCGGACTGGCGAGCAAACGTCAGTGCGATGCGCACCGCCGTTGATGAGAACACCATCTTGATTGTCGGATCAGCTCCGCAGTACCCACAAGGTGTCGTCGACCCCATCGTGCATATTGCTGCCATTGCAATGGAGCACGACATCAATTGCCATGTTGATGCATGCATGGGTGGAGTCACGCTTCCCTATCTCGAAATGCTTGGAGATGAGATCGGTCCGTGGGATTTTCGTGTCGACGGCGTGACGTCAATTTCTGTCGATCTTCATAAGTACGGGTACACGTCTAAGGGCGCTGGTGTGTTGCTCCATCGCAATAAGACTTTGCGAAGCGACCAGACATTCATGACAGATAATTGGCTGGGCGGCATGTACGGCTCTTCAGGAATTCTCGGAACGAAGTCAGGCGGACCAATCGCCTCTGCGTGGGCCGTGATGCGTTTTCTTGGTGACGACGGTTATCGCACAGCAACTCAGAGTGCTCGCAACAGTGCTCTAAAAATTGCGCGGCACATTGATGCCCATCCCTTGCTTTCACTTCGTGCCATGCCAGACACCACACTCCTCTGCTTCGGCACCACCGACCCAAAGCGTCATGACGTATTTGCACTTGCCGAGTTGCTGATTGCTCGCGGTTGGTACATGGATCGACAAGGCCCGCCCGCCAGCATTCACCTCACGGTTCATGCGGGACATGAAGCACGCATTGAAGAGTTCCTCATGGATCTTGATGAATGTGTCCTGGAACTCGAGGGCAAGACAGGCAGCGCAGGGGCATACGCCACCGCCGATTAGCAGGGGCCCACGGAGTCAAACCGCCGCTTCCCCACCGACTACGGTGTGAGAAAACATCTACTTGGGAGAGAGTGCCTCACAGCACCGCCGAAGGAGCAACCGCCCCGGAATCTCTCAGGCAAAAGGACCATGTAGATACAGAACGCTGGAAAGAGAAGGTTCGCCTTCCGCCGACGGGGAAAGCCACTTTGTGGTGAAGCTCTCAGGCACCAAAGACAGCGGGGGTCGTCACTCCATCGGAGAACATATGAGCCCGAGCCCCCGGTCCTTGACTACCCCAGGATTCACTCCCGATGATTTCGCCATGCGTCATCTAGGACTGTCAGAAGACGATCGTGCCGAGATGCTTCGCGTCATTGGTTTTGAGTCTGTCGAAGCTCTTCTCGATGCGACTATTCCATCAGCCATTCGCTTACGCGAGCGTATGCCATTGTCATCATCGGTCGCAGAGCATGATGTCCTCGCACAACTTCGAGCCAAGTTTGACAATGATGTTCACCGCACGTCTTTCATCGGGCAGGGCTATTACGGAACAATCACGCCACCAGTCGTGAAGCGCAATGTTCTCGAGAATCCAGCGTGGTACACGGCATACACGCCGTATCAGCCTGAAATCAGCCAAGGACGTTTAGAAGCCCTACTGAATTTCCAGACGATGATTTCAGAACTGACTGGATTACCGCTTGCAAACGCATCGTTGCTCGACGAAGCAACAGCTGTCGCTGAGGCCGTGACGATGGCGCATCGCATCAGCAAGTCGGGCTCTGATTCAGTACTTGTTGATTCCAATACGCATCCGCAAACTTTGTCTGTCTTGCGTACACGCATGGAGCCCATCGGTATCACAGTTGTTGAGTCGTCCATTGCAGACATGAATCCAGAGGGGCATTTCGCCATCGTTGTTTCTTGGCCAGGAAGCAATGGAGCACTCCCCTCGCCACAAGACATTCAAAAACTCACCGAGGCGACACACGTGGCAAATGGTGTTGCGATAGCTGCCACAGACTTGATGGCGTGCACGCTTATCCTTCCTCCGGGACAACTGGGATTCGACATTGCTGTCGGATCATCTCAGCGCTTCGGAGTACCGATGGGATTCGGTGGACCACATGCAGCGTTTATGGCCACTCTCGACAAACATGCACGGTCATTGCCTGGACGACTCGTCGGTGTCAGCACAGACACTGCGGGACGTCCTGCATTGCGTCTCACTTTGCAGACCCGCGAACAACACATTCGTCGCGAAAAAGCAACCTCCAACATCTGCACGGCACAGGTACTGCTGGCCAACATCGCAGGCATGTACGGCGTCTGGCATGGACCAGATGGACTGCAACGAATCGCTCGACGCATCAACACGCTCGCATCGCGCGCCGCTGCCTCTCTCACCTCCGCTCGATTCAATGTTCTCTCCAACACCTTCTTTGACACTGTTGCGTTTGAGATCTCTGATGCTTCGTCAATGTGTCAAATGCTGCGTGACGCAGGTTTCAACGTCCGTGAGGTCAATGGGAACATCGTGTCCTTCAGCATTGATGAAACAACGACAGAATCATCACTTAATGGATTGCTGACCGCAATCGGTGCTCCGTTAAAAAATGAAGAAGCCGATTCACTCAATGGCACAGAGCGAACTGATTCGTTTATGACACAAAGTGTGTTCCACCGATATCACACCGAACATGAAATGCTTCGATATCTTCGCTCGCTTGCGGACAAGGACCTTGCACTTGATCGCACCATGATTCCACTCGGATCATGCACGATGAAGCTGAACTCGACCACCGAGATGGAACCAGTCACCTGGCCAGAGTTTTCGTCATTACATCCGCTCGTCCCAGAAGATGAATCTGTCGGTATGCGGGCTGTGATTACCGAACTGGAGCAGATGCTTGTCTCTATCACCGGTTATGACGCGGTGAGCCTGCAACCCAATGCTGGCAGCCAAGGCGAATTCGCCGGCCTGATGGCGATTCGCGCATATCACCACTCTCGCGGAGATCATCAGCGAGACATCTGCCTCATCCCCTCCTCCGCACATGGCACCAACGCAGCAAGCGCTGTCATGGCTGGCATGAAAGTTGTCGTTGTTGCATGTGATGACAACGGAAACATCGATGTCGACGATTTACGTGCGCAAGCAGAAAAGGCTGGAACATCGCTCGCCGCCACAATGGTCACCTACCCATCAACGCATGGCGTCTTCGAAGAGGCCATCGGAGAAATTTGCGCAATCATTCATGACAACGGCGGACAGGTATACGTCGATGGCGCAAACATGAACGCCTTAGTGGGAACTGCTCAACCAGGAAAGTTTGGCGCAGACGTCAGCCATCTAAATCTGCACAAAACGTTCTGCATTCCTCATGGAGGCGGCGGTCCAGGCGTAGGACCCGTTGCTGTTCGCTCACATCTTGCATCTTTTCTTCCTGGCAATCCTCTGGCAACGGACTCCCCTGTCGGTCCCATCTCGGCCGCGATGTACGGGTCAGCAAGCATCTTGTGTATTCCTTGGGTGTACATCACGATGATGGGCTCAGACGGATTGTTGCAAGCAACTTCTGATGCAATTCTGTCGGCCAACTACATTGCGGCTCGTCTGAACGATGCGTATCCCGTGCTGTATCGCGGGGCGAATAACAGCGTTGCTCACGAATGCATTTTGAATGTCGGTGAAGTCATCAAAGGATCAGACCTCACGATTGATGACGTGGCAAAACGTCTGATGGATTACGGACTCCATGCACCCACAATGAGCTTTCCAGTGGCAAACACCTTGATGGTCGAACCCACCGAGAGCGAGTCACTGTCAGAGGTCAACCGATTCTGTGAGGCCATGCTCGGAATTCGTCGTGAGATCGATTTGGTCCTCCAAGGCTCAGTATCCGCTGAAGAATCTGTTCTCCGCCATGCACCTCACACGATTGAGGACATCGCTGGCGAATGGAACCATTCGTACTCTCGCGAAGATGCCCTATTCCCCGTTCCACAACTACGCAGCCGTGGTTACCACACGCCCGTATCTCGAATCGATGCTGCATACGGCGACCGCAACCTCGTCTGTACCTGCGCGCCCATCGAGGCTTATGCGATGTCACTTGATGCGAGTACCGTGGGCTCGTGACCGAAGAGAACGCTCAAGAAACACCGAAGGAGTCTGCGAGTCAGCAGACAACGAATCCTCTCGAACAACTTCTGCAACTACTTGCGTTAGTTGACCCCATCGAGCTCGCAGGCAAAGCAGTGGATACCACACGTCGCACCACCGAAACTTTGGTCACGGTTCTTGAAAATTTTGCTTCCACCGTCGACAATCTAAATCGCACAACAACCCGTGTGAATGCACTTTTGGATGACATCGAAGAACCGCTAAAACGCGTGATGCCACAATTGGGAAATGCAATGAACGCAATGGCGACAATGGGTGAAGCTGCAACTCAACTCGCTGAACTATCGAAGCGACTCGGGCCTCTGACCACTCTGGCAGAGAACGCCGGTGGCCTCTTTGGATTCCGCCCTGGTAAACCAGCAGGTGGATCTACTTCTTCTTCGCCACAAACGGAGTCGTAACGATTGTTCCCGGGATTTTGGTTCCGCGAACATCAAGAAGCACATCTTCACCAACGGCTGCCGATGGCTGCACGAATGCAAGTGCAACACAATGACCCAAAGTTGGCGAGAAGTTTCCACTACTCACAATGCCGATGCTTTCTCCAAGTGAGTTCATCACTATCGAACCATCACGTGCAGGCCGACGTCCCTCGATGGAAATCCCCACCAATCGACGGTTCACACCACGATTCTTCTCGGCCTCAAGCGCTTCGCGTCCTCGGAACATTGGCTTACCCCAAGCAACGACCCATTCAAGTCCTGCCTGAAGCGTCGTAATCCCCTCGCCCAATTCATGACCATGCAATGGCAAGGCGGCTTCTAGACGCAATGTGTCGCGTGCTCCGAGACCTGCTGGAGTGACACCAGCAGTGAGCAATGCACTCCAAACATCAGCGGCCCCATCATTAGGAACAGCAATTTCGATTCCATCTTCTCCGGTGTAGCCGGTACCAGCAACAACACATGGATGACCACAAACATTGACGCGTCGGACATTGAACCGGGGAACATCAGCTGCTTCAGGCGAAAATATGGACACCAAACGGCGAGCATCAGGACCTTGAACTGCGATGACCGCACGAGTTGCAGTGGTATCAACCCCGCCGATGGCCGAAACAACTCGATCTGTATTCGATGCATTCGGCATCACATCAAAGACTTCTTCGTCCACCCACCAAACAATGATGTCGTCAAGCACTGAAGCATCATCTTCGCTGAGAAGGTGCGTGTACTGCGCACGTCCTGGCGCAATCTTCGCAAGATCGTTTGTCAGCGCTGTCTGCAGACTGTCGAATGCACCAGCACCTTCAACACGCACAGTTCCAAGATGCGACACATCAAACATGGTTGCCGCTGTGCGACATGCAGCATGTTCTGCAAGAGTTCCATCGGCATAGGCCAACGGCATCTCCCATCCGCCGAACGGAACCATTTTTGCATTCAGTGTTCGATGCTGTGCATCAAGTGGAGAAAATTTCATTGTCAGACGGCAACAACGGCAGCAGCGCCGCCTTCTTCGCCACGGCTATCTGCAACCGCAGGCATTGGCTCAGGACGAATTGAAATGATCTGACGATCAACTTCGTCACGCACCCCGGACATTGGCAGAACATTCAGAACACCTTGACCATGACGCAAGACGTCGATGAGATCGTCACCATTGCAAAGCACGACACTGCCACCGTCGATGACGAGATGTGCAGCAGAGATGTCAGTGTCAACGTGTTCGCGCATGTATGAGAACACATCACGAATCGATTCGAGGCGAATACCAGCATCAAGCAACTTCTTGATGACCTTCAATTCAAGAAGATCTCGGTAGGTGTACAAACGACGACTACCGCTACCGGATGCGTCAGCACCCGATGGACGAACCAAATCTGTACGTGCCCAGTAATCGAGGCGGCGGTACGTGATACCCACAATCTCAGCTGCCTGAGTTCCGCTAAATGTCTGCATAAATCTGTCCCATTCGTATGGCGCGAGTTCAACGACAAGTTGGTAACTACGCGGGTGTAAGACGCTAGGGGTGCAGATACGGAATCGTCAAGGGGTGATTATTCGAAATCCTCTGGAGAGATATTTTCAATGAAATCCCGGAATTCATCCAAAATTTCATCATTTGGAGCCGTTTCTTCCTCTTCAACGACCTCGCCCACCATCTCTAGGAGAGCCTCGCTGGCATAGATCGGGCAGGAAGCCCGAAGCGCCAGAGCAATGGCATCGGAGGGACGAGCAGAGACTCGAGTCTCATCGCCGTCATCGCCGACAATCACCAACTCAGCAAAATAAGTTCCAGCCGTGACATGAGTGAGTACCACACGTGTCATCGCAAATGACAATTGTTCGAGAGCATTGACAAGCAGCTCATGGGTCAAGGGACGTGGCGTCTTCTCCCCATCCAAAGCAGTCTTTATTGCCGCGGCCTCAGGAGCTCCGATATAAATCTCAAACTGCCGACGTGGAGCGTCAGCTTCGCGAAGCATGACTACTGGGGTTCCAGCCATACGGTCAATACGAACGCCGCGAACAGATAACGATTTCATCGTTATCGCTGCTCAGTCAAACGAATGATGTCGCGTTGTATGAGAGCAGACCGTAATTCCCCGCCGAGTTCCATGAACTCTGCAAGCATCCGCAACGCCTCATCACGTGCAGCCGGATTGCGCTGACGGAGATACGGAAGGATGCGCTGCTCAAACAAACTGACTTCACGGTCTGCCGCTGACTTCCATGCACGAAGATGACGCGTGTCTATCCCAAGTTCCTGGAAACGAGCAGCAGCCTTAGCGATAGCAATAGACGATGCATCGAAGAAAGTTGTATCTCCCACTTCGTGTCCGTTAATCAGGCCAGACGACTCAAGCTCTTTCAAGAATGCCGAATCGATCTCGAACCGCTGCAACAGTTGATCTCGTGGAATTGATTCTGTCTTATCAATATGGTCGAGTGCGTGACGACGCTGTTCACGCAATGACGACTCAGGGACAATTGGATCTTGCTCAGGAAGACTTGTTGGAATCATTTGAACATTCGACAACGTGTCGCGTGGCCGTGGAACAGAGGTCCTCGTTGCTGGATGACCGCTTGTTGCAACATACTCACTTGGCATCATGATGTCTCTGCTGATGTCTCTGCTGATATCAGATGTGTCATCGTCCAATTTGTCTTTAATGATGCGCAACGGCAAATAATTCGTACGTTGTTCCCGAAGAATAAACCGAAGACGCTCTACTTCCGAAGTAGTGAATTTGCGATAACCGGACGGCGTACGTTCCGGCTCAATCAAACCTTGGCTCTCAAGAAAACGAATCTTAGAAATTGTTACGTCAGGGAATTCCTCTAACAATTGCGCGAGAACTTCACCAATACTCAAATAATCACGATCGCTCACGACAAGTCCTCTGCACTCTCAAGAAACACGAGGCGATACTTCCCTACTTGCAATTCATCACCTTGACGCAGTTCCACTACATCAATTCGGCGCTGATTGACATAAGTGCCATTTAGGGAACCTGCATCTCTCACGATGTACTGTCCGCTGGACTGATGAATTTCACTATGACGACGAGACACAGTGATGTCATCAAGGGTGATATCTGAATCCGCGTGTCGACCGATAGACGTAACACTGGCTGAAAGAACGAAATATTCTCCTTCTTCTTCTCCACCACGAATCACCAAAAGCGCAGTACCAGCTTCAATCTCATCAAGATTCACTGTCGTGTCGTCTTGCGGTCCAGGCGCATCCATCAGCGGATCAACCTTGGCCAAAGTAATGGTGCGATCGTCTACGAGGTCAAGAACAGCGCCACAAGCGGAACAGAAAGCCGAAGTTGGCGGATTCCGATGCCCACACTTGTTACAGAAAACGTACGACATGAGATTTACGCACCAATCAGTGCTGCGTACTCCTCGGACGTCATCAAACCAGACTCATCAAGATCAGTGACTTCAATTTCGCAAATCCAACCCGACTCATATGGATCACTGTTCAATAACTCAGGCTTATCGACAAGTGCTGAATTCACCGATGTCACTGTTCCACCTACGGGCGCATACACATCGTTCACACTTTTCGTGCTCTCGATCTCACCAAGACCCTGATGTGCGTTCACTGCAGACCCAACATCAGGCAGTTGGATAAACACGATGTCGCCCAGCGCATCCTGTGCGTAATCCGTAATTCCCACCTTGACGGTGGAGCCTTTAATGAGGACCCATTCGTGGTCCTTTGTATAACGAAGATTTGAAGGGACGTTCACACCTTCAACGGTACTCGCTAAGCCCGACGCCCCGATGCCATGTTGGCTCGCACCGTCGGCAAATACTGAGCGAACGAGATGTAAGAAAAGCCCACTGCTGGCACGACCGCTGCCCAACCGATGTAGGTAAACGGAGACCACCAGCCACCGGCCGACCCAAGCGTGATCCAGGGGACTGCGCACATCAGACCAAATGCCGCCCTCTTCCCCATCACGGTGACTGGGAATCGGTCCATACCCAGGGCCGTGGCTCCGACCATTAAGACCGCAATGGAAACCTCTCTTACGAGAATGACAATTCCAAGCCACTGAGGAAAGTGATTGAAATACATCACCGTTCCAATACCGACGAAAAAAATCAATCGATCAGCAATTGGGTCCAAGACTTTGCCAAATTCACTGACCTGGTTGAACCGACGTGCGATGTATCCATCAATCCAATCCGTAAACGCCAAGAGGCCAAAGAACCACGAACCCGCAACAACCCGACCATCGGCCATCAAATTGAAGAAGACCGGCAACAACGCAATCCGCACCATCGTGATGATGTTTGGAATTGTGAAAACAGACCGCAGACGCACGCTCCGATGGTAGTCCCAGTGTCAGACCCCCATCGGTAAGGACATAGTGTTCAGACATGACATTGCCGTTACAAGACCAAGTCGCATTCATTACTGGAGCAGGTTCGGGACTCGGAGCAGAAACTGCTCGACGTCTCGCCAAAGATGGAGCAATCATTGCGGTCAACGACCTCAATCCCTCAGCTGCCCAGGCCATTGCAGACGAAGTGGGGGGTATTGCACTCCCCTTTGATGTGGTTGATTCCTCCGCATTCGACTCAGCCGTTGATTCTTGTGTCGAGCAACTCGGCCGAATCGACATCATGGTCAACAACGCAGGCATTGCACCATCCGATGCCGCCACAAAAACCGACAGAATGATGGCTAATTCCATGAAGCGAATGGAAGGAAAAATCAGCGAGTTGGAACCCCTTGACTTCCTCGTCGACTTGAGCGACGAAGCCTGGGACCGCATGATCAAGATTCATTTGTATGGAAGCTTTTACGGATGTCGCGCAGCGCTTCGCCATATGCAGCCGCAGAAGTCCGGCCGAATCATCAATATGTCTTCGGTTCTCGGTCTTTATCCGTCATCCGGGGCACCGCACTATTCCGTCGCCAAGGCCGCCATCATCACGCTGACGAAATCTGTTGCCGAAGAAGTCGCTGGGCTAGGTATCAATGTGAATGCAATTTGCCCCGGATACATCGATACACCTCTGCTCACTCCATTCAGCGAAGTGATGAAAGCAGGCATCACCATGCGTATCGGAAAGGGTTACATGGGCGAGGCATCGGATATTGCAGAAATGGTTCGCTTCCTGGTGGGACCAGAATCCCGCTATTGCACCGGTGACGTGTTCGCCGTGTCTGGCGGTTACCGCTGATGGCAACACTGTTCACACACATCATCAATGGCGATATTCCAGGCACGTTTGTCTATAGAGATGAACTATGCGTGGTTTTTCTTACTATCAACCCTTTGGCAGATGGACACGTACTTGTCGTACCCATTGAAGAAGTAGACCATTGGGTCGATCTCTCCTCGTCGCTCTCACAACATCTCTTTACAGTGTCACATCGTGTCAGCAAGGCCCTGCAGACCGCCTTCCCCTGCGAACGCATCGGCATGATCATTGCGGGATACGAAGTGAACCATTGCCACATTCATCTCATACCAACGCAGAATCTGGGGCAATTTAATTTTGCAAATGCTGCAGCTTCAGTCGATCGCGAAGATCTTGAAGCCCACGCAGAAAAAATTCGCGCGGCTCTCAATAGCTAGAAGAGCGTTAACTCGCCAGAGTCTTCTTCCGGTGGCGCTGGTTCAATCAATCCCGAATCATTATTGCGAACGGCATTGACGCGAGTCGACACCTGCAGTGTGTGAAATCTCGGTTGCTGTTCCGGCGCAAAAAGTTCTAGCGGTGCCTGTGTTGCGGACATCCACTCCACTGCATCCTGAGCAGTGAACTCCACCGGACTTCGATCATGCACAGCAGACAGATCATCCACACTGTCGCGTGTAATCAAAGCAAATGTCCGAGCCTCATCCACGATGGGTGAGTCACTCCAAATTCCTGCACCCAACATCAATCGACCATCTGCACGAGTAACGAAATACGGAACCTTCGCCTTCGGGTTCTCTCGATTCCATTCATAAAAGCCATTCATAGGAATGATGCAACGATGACTCGGAACGAGACCTTTGAAGGAAGGCTTTTCGGTAATCGTCTCTGATCGAGCGTTGATCATCTTGGCTCCGATACTCGCGTCCTTTGCCCAAATGGGAATCAAACCCCATCTCATCACGTCGACAACAACTTCTGAACCAACCACTCGAAGAATGGGCACAACATGCGTTGGAGCAACATTGAAATTCTGAAGTAATGGCCCGTCAAAGTCGGGAACACGAAGTGTCAAGCCGAATGCATCAACCGCATCGCCAATTTCATCAACGAGTTCTTGTGTATTGAAGTTGCCGACAAAACGCCCGCACATGTTCTGTCTCTACGCTTCCACACAGAACTGGTTACGGACGTGGGCCCGCAACCCTTGGATAGAACGTCTCGATGTGCTTCGGCAAACTGTTCTTCACAAATGCCGAAGTGTCATCAGCAAGAACCTCTGGAAGTCCAGCTACAACACCATCAAGTGTTCTCTCCACTACTTGTTGAGGAGATGTCTTTGGCATATCTACTCCGGCCGCCATATCTGTATCGATGAATGCAGGATGTACGGCAACCACCAAAGTTCCCTGCCGTGCGAGCTCTAGACGCAAAGCATTCGTCAGCGACCAAGCCGCAGATTTCGACATTGCATACGTGGCCACTTCCTTGATGGACATCCATGAAACAGCAGACAAGACATTGACGATTACTCCACCACCGTTTGCGGCAAGAACTGGTGCAAATGACTTTGAAAGGTTGAACGGGCCCCAGACATTTGTTTCGAATTCTGCTTTTCCGTTCTCAAGGGAATTATCAGCCATCACGCGCGAGCCAATGACGACACCTGCATTGTTAATCAGGATGGTGAGGTCAGTACAGAGTTCTGCAGCCGCTTGAATATCTGCTGCATTGGTGACGTCCAACTTGACGGGAATCACACCTTTGGCGGTGATGGATTCTGGCGAACGAGCACCGGCGTAGACCTTTGCAGCACCGCGATCCAACAGTTGGCGAACATATTCAGCGCCCAGACCCCTATTGGCTCCGGTCACAAGTACAACTGCACCTTCAATATTCATTTTGTCTCCCTGATTTGTTTCACGATCAGCCTTACAGACTCCCTGAACAAACAATTCACTGTAGGAGTTTTAGGCAGCCTTTCGGCGCAGGCGACGGCGAGCTGGAATAGCCAATGCGAAGAAGATGCCAATACCTAGCACCGCAAATATCACACCACCGATGCTGACACCAGAACCTTGATCTCCTGCAATAAAACCAACAGAAACACTCACGTCAGCATCTGCATAATTTGTCAAAGTCGCCACAAACTTATGATTTCCGGAAGGCAAATCCTTTGGCATTGGAACTACCAAGCGGACCTTTCCGTCCTCACCAACTTTTGATTTCAACAATTGTTGAGGATCAGAAAAGACCCACAATTCCAACTGAGAACCGGCCTTGACTCCTTCAAAAGTCACGACAGCAGAAGCCTTACCATCGACACGAAGATTTCCCTGTGCATCTAATGGGACAACGGAACCACTTTCGTCAACAAGCGACAAAGAACCTGAAATTCCTGCACCGGAAATGCTGACGATGTTGTTTGATCGCGAGAGCGTCACTGCAACAGATTCACCGTTTACTAACGCAGCTGCTGTACCTGGTTCAACATCAACCGCCTCCGGAGCATTTGGCTTGCTCGAAGATGGAATGGTCGTTGTTGAACGAACAGTTGTTGATGTTGCGCCCGAAGAAGAAGGGCCAACCAATGTGTTCGTTGGAGCAACAGTTGTAGAAACTGAAGATTGATTGGTCGCTCCTGTAGTTGTCGTTGTAACTGTTGGCGCAGCAGTCGTCGTTGGCGCAGCAGTCGTCGTTGGCGCAGCAGTCGTCGTTGGCGCAGCAGTTGTCGTTGTAACTGTTGGCGCAGCAGTTGTCGTTGTAACTGTTGGCGCAGCAGTTGTCGTTGGCGCAGCAGTTGTCGTTGGCGCAGCAGTTGTCGTTGGCGCAGCAGTCGTCGTCGGCGCAGCAGTAGTAGTTGGCACTGTCGTAGTTGGCACTGTTGTTGTAGGAGAAGAAGTTCTCAAACAGCTTGATGCAGCGGTACTTACGGGCCAAACAATTTCGATGCAACCTGCGCTGACCGTCGTGGTCAATGCGTAACTAAAGGAGCTCACAACAGATTGGTTCACCCAACTGGACCCACCGCCACCGCCGCCACTATTGCAGCCACCACCGCCGCCACCGCCGCCGTAGTAACCACCACCGCCACCTGAACCACCGGGTGAGGGTGACGCACCATTTCCACCAAGCCCTAAAGCGCCTGCGGATCCGTTGTTGGTATAACAATTTCCGCCCGCAGCATTTCCTCCAGCGCCTGCCGCAGACTGCGTGGCACCTCGGCCTCCTTGCGCATTCGTGCCATCAGAAGAGGCCTGCAATGCAGATGCACCGACAGGTGTTCCGCCATCACCGCCATTTGCAAATGCAGCCGAACCACCGCCACCGCCGGCAACTACAACTCGACTCGACAGGTTTGATCCGGATTGTCGAACATCTGATGCACCACCACCACTGGCCGCCCACCATTCCGTCGTTCCAGCACCGGCACCACCGCCGAATGTCGACGCGGTACTTGCTGCCACTCCTGCAGCACCAACATTGATCCTTAAAACCTCACCTGGTGTCACTGCCAAGGTCGCAGTGACGTATGCGCCTTTGCCTGGTGATCCATAGTTGTACTGATTACTTCCACCACCAGCACCACGTACATACACCTGCACCTGGGTAACACCGCTCGGAACCGTGAATGTCTGTTCCGATCCACCTGCGGAGAAGGATTGAGCACCTGCAGCACTCGCCCCCGAAATCGACAAGGGAAGCAATGGTGATATCGCTGCAGAAGCAAGAACAGCAGCGACTCCGAAGTTCCATTTCAGGTGAGAGACTCTTGGGAGTCGGGCAGGAAATGACAACAGATTCATATTAGGAATTTATCCTAAAAGCTTGTGAAATAGTACGAATGCAGGCTGTAGGTCATCAATCACCTACAAAAATGGTCGGGCTGGCGGGATTTGAACCCACGACCTCTTGTCCCCCAGACAAGCGCGCTAACCAAGCTGCGCTACAGCCCGAATGGTGGACAACTCTATCGGCACACCGTCGTCGTCCCTAAAGGAACAGCGAAACGATGCGCCAACCTAGATACAAGCACAGCAAAGAAACCAAGAGTTTGAAGTGCCATGGAGTTTTCTCGCCATCAAGTCCGGCGAGTTTCTTCAAATCCAGCTCTTCTGGGGTGATGCGACCGGAAATAGTGGCTACGTCCATCTTCTCGCCACAATCAGGGCAACGACCCTCTTCGGTCATCGCTGATGGCGCGAGATAGCGCGCACATGGTTCACACCATGGCACGATCAATCACCCTTTCGGCGAACTCGCAACTTCAGAGGTGTCGAGCCGAACTCGAATGCCTCGCGAATGGAACGCTCGAGATAACGCATGTATGGCTGCGGTAAATCACGGTTGACAAACAAAGTAAACGTTGGAGGGTTTGCTGCACCTTGTACGGCGAACATCACCTTTGCGCCACCGGCAGCTGGCTGCTTTGCTTGCGCTTCTGCAATGACGCGATTGACATCTCGTGTCGGAATCTTGCGGTGGTACTGATCAATCGCATCTTGCAAGACAGGGCGAAGTTTGTGAACGCCCTTACCGGTCAACGCAGAGAGCTTCAAAACAGGAGCGTCATCGATGAAATACAACATGCGCGCCAAGTCAGCCTCACACTTACGACGCTCTTCTGAGCCGAGCAATTCCCATTTGTTCAACACGATCAAAATCGGACAACCGGCAACATCGACACGTTCAGCGAGACGCTGATCTTGACTCGTCACACCGACGGTGGAGTCGATGACCAACATCGCGACGTCTGCTTCATCAATCGCCTTCAAGGCGCGCACCAATGAGTAATACTCCGCAGAGTCATCAACTTTGCTGCGCTTACGCATTCCGGCTGTGTCAACAAAAATCAGCGGGCCGTCTTCGGTTTCCACCAAAGTGTCAATCGCATCACGTGTGGTGCCGGGCATGTCATGAACGATGGAACGCTCTTCGCCCACCAAGCGATTAAACAACGTGCTCTTGCCAACGTTTGGACGGCCAACAAGCGCAACACGCGGCACACCATCGGCGCCTACAGGAACAACTTTTTCTTCTGGGCGCTCAACGCGCGGAATACGCGCCACCACTTCGTCAAGGAAATCGCCCGATCGACGACCATGCAGTGCCGACACAGTAAAAGGTTCACCGAGTCCGAGAGACATAAATTCCCAACGCTCGGCTTCGCGACGCTCGTTGTCTGCTTTGTTTGCAACGAGAAGTACATCGACTTTGCTGCGGCGCAACCATGCAGCAATCAGTTCATCTTCATCCGTGACACCGACTGAGGCATCGACCATGTAGATCACGAGATTTGCTTCGCGAACGGCTTCTTCCACCTGACGACTGACTTTGTCGTCCAATTCGGATCCATGCGGCATCCAGCCACCCGTGTCGACTATCCAAAACTCAATGCCTAGCCATGATGCAAGACGACGATGGCGATCACGAGTCACTCCAGGACGATCTTCAACAATGGCGGCTCGTTCACCGATGACACGGTTGAACCAGGTGCTCTTGCCGACGTTAGGACGTCCGACAATCACCACTGTGGGAAATTCAATTGTCTCGTCAATGTCAGTCACGACTGTTCTCTTTTCTTGCGGCATCAAGCCGTTGGCGCAAGGCAGCACCACTAGTGGCGATCACCTCGATGTCAAATTCCTTCGACAGATCGCCCACTGTGGCACCGTCCAAAAAGACACCGTCATTCAGACACACATCAGGCAATAGATAGACATTCTCGCGCCCGTGAGCCCGAAGCGCACCCTGAATGTCGGCAAATGTCATCAAACCCGCCACACCTGTATTGCCACCAAAGTGCTGATTCGGCACTTCCACCACAGGAATATCCTCAAATCCAGTATCCAACAGCAGTTTTCGGAACATCGAAGCTCCGTAAGGTCCTGACACGATTGCGGGAATCTTGCGAGATGCCACACGAGTGTTCAACGAGACCGATACAGGTTTCACGCTGCGTAGTGAAGTTTCCATCGCTGGGTTCACAGGACGCACGTAATCCGTTGGTGAACCATGATCAACCGATGCGAAGAATCCGTCGTGGCGGCCACTGACATCGGGACCGTTACCGCTAAACGCTTCGATGAATGAACGAACAAGGCCTACGCCGTCTTCCAACATCGGATATTCGCCATAGTGCTCAGAAGACGGAACTTCACGTTGTGCCACCAGATAGAACTCGTCAGCAAGATGGATCGGTTGACGTTGTAGAACTGACGCAAATCGTCGCTGCCACTTCTCGACCAGGTCAATGACTGATGCCGACTCATCAGATGTCTGCACTCGCATGCGCTCTTCAGAGTTAAAACGAGAAAGACCCAAAGGAACAATCGCAACTGATTCCAACTCAGGGAACTGCTCCAACATCCCACTCAAAGTCGACTCCAAGACATCACCGTCGTTCACGCCAGGGCATAAGACAATCTGCGCACGAATATCAATGTCATGATCCAACATCAACCTCACCCAGCGAAGACTGAATCCACCGCGGTCATTGCGCAGCATGTCGGAACGCGTGTGCGGATCAACCGCGTGAATGCTCACATACAGAGGAGACAACTTCTCCTCGATGACACGTTCTAGATCTGCTTCAGTAAATCGAGTCAACGTTGTGAAGTTTCCGAAAAGAAAACTCAATCGATAGTCATCATCTTTCAGATACAGGCTACGACGCATGCCCTTTGGCAACTGATAGATGAAGCAGAACTCGCAGTGGTTATCGCACGTATGAATGCGATCGAACACCGCACTGTTAATGGTGACTCCAAATGGCTCACCCGGCGTTCGCTCGACCACAATGTCTAAGGCGTCCCGACCTCTAGCGATCTGCAAGTCCACCACATCAGAATCAACAAGTCGGTGCCACTCCAGAATGTCTCGGGGTACCACTCCATTCACCAGAACGATCTGGTCACCCACAAGAACTCCAGCTTTTTCAGCCGCTGATGAGGCCAATACGGACGAAACCTCTGGAAGGGTGTCGATTGCTGCACTCACTCGTCACAGGCTACTGCCGAGCCTCATCTGTAGTCTGTAAAGGTCTTATGTCCGTTGAAAAGGTACTCCTAGCTTCCCCGCGTGGATTCTGCGCTGGCGTTGAAATGGCCATTAAGGCTTTGGCTTGGATGGTGCGTTCATTCGATGAACCCGTGTACTGCTATCACGAAATCGTTCACAACAAAATTGTTGTCGACCGTTTCATCGACAAGGGCGTTGTCTTCGTGGACTCCATCGAGGAAGTGCCGCAGGGTTCCCCCATCATGTTGTCGGCTCATGGCTCTGCCCCTGAGGTAGTTGCGGCAGCCCGCGAACGTGGCAGTTACGTAGTTGATGCGGTGTGTCCCCTCGTCACCAAGGTGCACCACGAAGTCAAGACTCGCGCAGGCAAGGGTTTTCATATTGTTTATGTCGGCCATGAAGGCCATGAAGAAGCAATCGGCACGATGGCAGTTGCGCCGCATGCAATCACTCGTGTCGAATCCATCGAAGAAGTTGATGCCCTTCCCGAGTTTGATCAACCAGTGGCGATGCTCGCCCAGACCACGCTCTCTCATCGCGAGTGGAGCGAAGTTGCAGTGCACGTCAAAAAGAAATTTCCTGATGTGTGGACTCCCGGTCGAAGCGACTTGTGTTTCGCTACGACAAATCGTCAGAGCGCACTCATGAGCATCGCCCCACGAGTAGACGCCTTCGTCGTCATCGGCTCTTCCAATAGTTCTAATACACGCGCTCTCGAACGGTTGGCTCTCGAAGCCGGTTGCAAAAATGTGTACCGTGTGAACTCAGCGGATGAATTGCCAGCCGATATCAGCGGCATCATCGGCGTGACCGCAGGAGCCTCTGCACCAGAAGAATTAGTTGAAGGCGTCTTGGCTCGCCTCAACCCCATTCATGGCGTTGAAGAAGTTTTAGTCACGGACGAAGACGAATACTTCCCGCCCCCACGCAATATTCGCGAACTCCAAAGCTCTATAGATGTAGCAATCACAGCAATGTCAGGCGCTTCAGTATTGGGAACACCAGGACTTGACGATCGCTCACTTGCAGCGAGCGATGTTCTTGAGGCACTCTCTCACTCATGATTTCTCCCACACTTGATTCACTTCGCGTTTTTTTGCACCTCATGGCCGTCGCCGTTTGGGTCGGTGGTCAGATTGTTCTCGCCGGTTTAGTCCCCACCATCCGAGTTGCGGCTCCAGAGGCTCTTCCGAAAGTTGCTCAAGCATTTTCACGCGTTGCCTGGCCAGCGATGATTGTCATCGTCTTCACTGGGGCGTGGGGTCTTGGCGTTGTCGATGCCGCTGATGCAGGCACCAAGTACATGACCACATTCGCCATCAAGATGTTGTTGGTCTTCGTTGCTATTGCGGCAACTGTGATTCATTCACAAGGAACGAGCAAGGCCGCGAAGGCAATCGGCGGAGCCTTTGGACTCCTTGGATCACTCCTCGCGGCCTACGCCGGAATTCTTCTCGCCCACGTGGGCTAGTCGACTTCGAATTAATTGCGGGGCACTTTGCTCCAGGCCACATCGCGGTCGACGCGTACATCGCCTGGCAAGCCAAGAATGCGCTCACCGAGGATGTTCTTCATCACTTCGGTGGTGCCGCCTTCAATCGAATTTGCACGAGACCGCAGGAAAGCCTTCTGAATTCCTTCAAAGCTCATCGCTGTTTCTGGACGCACCATCTCGTATGAGCCGTAGAGCATTCCCTCTGCACCCATCAGGCCAATCGTGAATTCGTAAATCGCCTTATTGAGGTTTGCACTCTCCATCTTTCCGATGGAACCTTCTGGACCGGGAGCGCCCATACGACGCGAAGCATTCGCACGAATATTTGTGAGACGGTGTACTTCAGCACGACTCCACAACTTCATCAGCTCTTCGAGCGCTGCGGGATCGCGCTGGTCCTGTGGCAACGCCTTCCAAGCCTTTATCGCATGTGAGATCGCGCCAGAACCCTTCTGAGGAATAGCGCCACCGATAGAGACACGCTCGTTCATCAAAGTGGTGAGGCTCACGCGCCATCCATCGCCTGGATTGCCAAGCATTTCCGCTGCAGGAATTCGCGTATCGGTGAAATACACCTCGTTGAATTCAGCTTCGCCGGTCATCTGGCGAAGTGGTCGAACTTCAACAGTCGGAGCATGCATGTCAACAACGAATGCAGTGAGACCAGCGTGCTTCACTGCATCAGGATCTGTGCGGACAACGAGAAGACCCCAACGTGACAAGTGAGCAAGAGTGGTCCACACCTTTTGTCCGTTGCAGATCCATTCATCGCCGTCTTTTACGCCCTTTGCAGAAAGACCTGCAAAGTCAGAACCAGAACCTGGCTCGGAGAACAACTGACACCAGACTTCTTCGCCGGTGAAGAGCGGGCGAAGGTAACGCTTCTTCTGCGCCTCGCTACCCCATTCCACAACGGTGGGTCCACACATGCCATGTCCGATGGGGTTACGCATCATTGGGTTCGGAGCACCCTCTGCATAAATGTATTCATTGACGGTCTTTTGAAACTTCGGCGACACTCCAAGTCCACCATGGCCTACAGGGAAGTGAACCCATGCAAGACCCTTGTCGAATTGCGCTCCAAGGAACTCAATGGTTGAGACCTTCCCTGGTGGGAATTCCTTCACCAATTCCTGAGCAAGTTCAAGAACTCGTGCCTCATCAATAGCGGTTTCAACAACACTCATGATTTCCCCCTGTGGTGAAGTGTTCCCCGATATTAGGACCCCCTATTGGGTGTCCACGAACCGACTGCATTCGGAGGCAATTGTGACGCCCGTCATTCACTAGTTTGGAGATATGTACCCAGGCGCACATGCAGACCAGTTCCCCGATCGGCCAGCGATTATCCAGGCTGAGACCGGAGAAGTCACCACATACAAGCAGTTGCACGAAGGCGCCGTGCGCCTCTCCAATGTGCTTCGATCCGCTGGATTTGAACCCGGCGATCACATCGCCATCTGTATGGAGAATCACCCTCGCTATCTCGAGGTGATTTGGGGTTGCCATTACGCAGGCCTTGTGTACACGGCTTGTTCAAGTCGCCTCACCAAGGCAGAGCTTGTGTACATCATCAACGACTGCGCGGCAAAGGGTTTCATTACGTCGAAATACAAGGCGGACCAAGCCCTAGAAGTTGCTGGCGAGATACCCAATGCAACATTGCGTCTTATGTTGAGCGGAACCGTCGATGGTTACGACTCGTACGAGGACACTGTCGCGACAGCGTCTACAACTCCGTTGGAAAACATGATTGACGGAACAGACATGTTGTACTCCAGCGGAACAACGGGCATGCCAAAGGGCATCTCACGCGCATTTCCCGCAACTCCGATTGGCACCGCAGCAGGACTAGCCACCGCGATCACCGAGGGTCTCTTCAAGTTCCGTGACGGAATGATTTATTTGTCCCCCGCCCCGCTGTACCACGCAGCTCCGTTGCGCTTCAACATGTCAGTCATTGGTCGAGGCGGCACAACCGTCATCATGGAACACTTCGATGCCGAGGATTACATCAAGTTCGTTGACAAATACAAGGCAACGCATACCCAACTTGTTCCAACAATGTTTATTCGTATGTTGAAGCTCGACGCTGATGTACGCACGAAGTACGACGTCTCATCTCTTGAAGTTGCCATTCATGCTGCCGCACCGTGTCCAGCAGAAACCAAGCGCTCCATGATCGAATGGTGGGGACCAGTTATCCACGAGTACTACGCCGGCACCGAAGGTAATGGTTTCGTGTATTGCAATAGCGAAATGTGGTTGGCGCATCCAGGTTCAGTAGGAGTTGCTGTGCAGGGCGTTGTTCGTATCTGTGATGAAAACGGTGAGGAAGTTCCTCAAGGCGAATCTGGCACTGTGTATTTCGAGGGTACTGCCGCGTTCGAGTATCACAATGATCCAGAAAAGACGAAGTCATCTCGTGACCCTAAAGGTCGTGGCTGGTCAACACTGGGCGACGTTGGTTATCTCGATGCAGACAACTTTTTGTACCTCACCGACCGCAAGGCATTCATGATCATTTCGGGTGGAGTCAACATTTACCCACAAGAGGCAGAAAACGTTCTTGTCAACCATGACAAGGTTGTTGACGTTGCTGTCTTCGGTATTCCAAACGATGACTTCGGCGAAGAGGTCAAGGGTGTAGTTCAGCCAAAGACAATGCCTGCTTCAGCAGAAGAGGCTGCCGCACTAGAAAAAGAGCTCATTGCGTATTGCCGTGCAAATCTTGCCGACGTGAAATGCCCACGCAGCATTGACTTCCGTGAGGAACTTCCGCGTCATCCCACCGGAAAGCTCTACAAGCGCATTCTGAAAGATGAGTACTGGAAGGCAGCTGGTCGTTCCATCTAATGGCACGTCATCCGTATCTTGAACATGACGGCCCCATTGCGTTTGCGCATCGGGGTGGAACATCTGCCGCACCAGAGAATTCACTGCGAGCTTTCGCCGATGCTGTCAGTCTTGGTTATCAATATCTCGAGACCGACGTTCACGCCACCTCTGACGGAATTCTTGTTGCGTTTCATGACAATGATCTCGAACGTACATGTGGTGAGAAGCGTGCGATTGCCACGAGTACTTGGGATGACCTGAGGTCTGCACGTATCGACGGCACTGACCCCATCCCCTTGCTCGACGACCTTCTCGATGAGTTCCCCAATGCACGATTCAATATCGACTGCAAAGCCGACCCTGCATTAGAGCCATTGATTCAGAAACTTCGTGACCGCGACTGTCTTGATCGTGTGTGCATCGGAAGTTTCAGTGACAAGCGTCTGGAACGAGTGCGAGAGGCTTTTGGTTCTGCCGTTTGCACTTCCATGGGCCCGAAAGAAATCGCCAAGTTGGTTGCTCGTACGAACACGTTTGTTCCCGTCAAACCAACGGAACATGCCCTCATGGCACAAGTACCGGTAAAACAGGGTGCCATCCCAGTGACAACGAAACGATTCGTGAATGTTGCACACGAACTCGGATTAGAAGTGCATGTCTGGACGATTGATGACCCCATCGAGATTGCACGACTGCTTGACCTTGGCGTTGATGGAGTTATGAGCGATGACACACGGGCTCTTCGGGATGTATTTGCTGCCCGTGGACTGTGGTGACCAAGAACCACTCACAACACCTTTACAACTTGTTCATATTTCGAGTTCGTGGCATACATCTAGGTGAACTACCTTCGCAGTATGCGCGTTGATACCAACTTCTTTTGCACGGTCCCTATGCCTGATGCAGGAGACCCCAATATCAGCCCCACAAGTCGTCGTTACGGCAACGATGCAGTGATCGAGTGTTACAAGAATCTTGTCGCATGGGCCAAGACAGCCGACTCCCTTGGATACGACACCATGTGGCTCACCGAACATCACTTTCAGTTCGAGGGATATGAAGTTCTTCCCAACTTGATCATGTTTGGCCAACATCTTGCGATGCAGACCAAGAATTTGCGACTCGGCCAAATGTTCAACGTTGTTCCGCAATGGCATCCGCTTCGCCTGGCAGAGGACTTTGCACTCGCCGACATCATCACTGGTGGCCGCATGGAGTTTGGAGTTGGTCGAGGAACAGTTCCTCGCGAGGCCTGGAGCCTCGGAACCGTTGTTGCCTCCGGGGATAACGCCATGTCAGCAGAGCATGACCTTGAGAACCGTCGAACCTTTGAGGAGTCGCTTGAAGTCATCAAGCGTGCTTGGACCAACGAACGTTTCAGTTATCGCGGAGAAAAGTTTGTTTTTCCTCCCGATGACATTCCCGATCGCGGAAGTTACGTCGATGACCTCACACTCATCCCGCGCCCGGAACGGCCGATTGACATCTACCAACCCGTGACGTCACCAGAGACAATCGAATATGTGCCTCGCGCTGGACACAAGGCTGTCTATTGGCTCCAGAACAAAGACAGCCAGCTCGAAAAATGGAACCGTTATGCCGCAATTCGCGAAGAGATGGGTAGTCCTGTATCGGGTGGCGGAGACCGCATGCTGGTCATGAACATTCATGTTGGCAAGACACGAGAGGCTGCAATGCGTCGCGGCGCTCCTGGGCACGACGAATTCTGTCGATTCTTGTCTCCCTACGGACGATTCTCTAGCTACAGAAACCCAGATGGCTCCAAAGTTCCATTTGACTTCTGTCCAACCGTTGAAGATTCCAACAATCAAAAGATCATGGCGATCGGCTCCGTTGACGATGTCGTCGACACGCTCGGATTCTGGAAAGAACTACTCAACCTCGAACACCTCTGCATTTTCTTCGACTTCCCTGGCATCAGCCAGGACGAGATGAACGAACAAATGCATCTCGTTGCGGAAGAAGTGATGCCAAAACTTGGCGAGAAAATGGAGCGTCGCCCATTACCAAATCTCCAGCCATTGATTTAATCGATGACACTTCGCCTCTCGTCTGTTCAACACCCTGACAAAGGGCTCGTTGATATCGACATTCACGATGGCGTCATCACAGCAATCTCTACTGCTGGAACAACAGGAACAGATGCGCAAGTTCATAACTTGTCAAATCACATCATTCTTCCTGGATTCGCTGAACCCCACGCCCATCTTGATAAGGCGTTTCTCGCAGACAGGGTCGACAACCCCACAGGTGATCTCCTGGGAGCAATCAACGGACTCGAGGCTGTTCGCAACTCCATCACATTTGACGACATTGTTCAGCGTGCTGTCATGGCCGCTCAGCTCATGTCTCGCAATGGCGTCACTTCTGTTCGCACACATGCGGACACAACAGAGGGTGGCGGGCTGACCTCAGTTCTTGCGTTATTGGAGGCAAAGAGGCTGTGTGCGTCATTCATTGATATCCAGGTCGCGATGCTTCTTTCGTGGCCTGTCACTGGCAATGAAGGTGCCCAGAATCGCGCCCTAGCCCTTGAAGCAATTAGAGCAGGAGTAGACGTTGTCGGTGGTTGCCCTCATCTTGATTCCAACCCGAAGGGTGCAGTGGAATACTTCTTGCGTCTCGCGTTGGATCACAATCTGCCGCTTGACCTCCATGCGGACGAAAACCTTCGTTCGACTTCAGATGACCTTGACTACCTTGCACGACTTGTGGCGTCCGACAACATTGTTCATCCGATGACCGCAAGCCATTGCGTGTCACTTTCAACACAAGATGAGACGACCGTCCAAAAAACGGCTGAACGCGTGGCTGCAGCAGGAATCAATGTGGTTGCTCTCCCCCACACCAATCTGTTTCTGCAAGGTCGCGATACGCCAACGTCAACACCGCGCGGCATCACCCCCGTCACCATTCTTCGTACAGCTGGCGTCAATGTCGCCGCCGGAGCGGACAACATTCAAGACCCGTTTAACCCAATGGGACGCGCAGATCCACTAGAGACCGCATCTCTCATGGTGATGGCTGCACATCAGTTACCGGATGATGCCATGCAGATGGTGACTTCAAATTCCGCACGAGTTATCCACAACCACAGCAACCCAGTGGAAATCGGCAGCATTGCAAATCTTGTTGCGGTGCCAGCGATTACTGTTCGAGAAGCGATTGCGATGGGGCCCCCCGACAGATTTGTCGTATATGGCGGCGTCGTGATTACAAATCAAAAACGAAACATAAAGTAAACACTTGCGTGACTTAGACGTTCCATTCATCCTTTATGGTGAAGGACATGCGGAGTCCAGCGGTGTTCGATATGCAGACAGGCACGAACATGACTGAAACAAAAACACCAGCATTGTTGGACTTTGACAATGTGGCGATGACATTCCCCGATGGAACGCGAGCTCTGGAGGATATTTCCTTTTCAGTTCATGCGGGAGAGTTCGTCACAGTTGTTGGACCTTCAGGTTGCGGTAAGTCAACTTTGTTGCGTATCGCCTCAAATCTTGAAGCAAATACAAGCGGTACTTGCAGCGTTGACCGGGACAGCATTGGTTATGTCTTTCAAGATCCCACTCTCATGGCCTGGCGAAATGTCAAGCGAAACGTTGAGCTCATTGCCGAATTGCACAACGTGCCGAAGGCAGAACGTCAAGCACGTGCGGCAGCAGCAATTGAGTTGGTAGGACTCAAGGGATTCGAAGACAAATACCCTCGACAGTTGTCTGGTGGAATGCGTATGCGTGCTTCCCTGGCTCGGTCACTAGTGATGAAGCCAAAAGTTTTCCTCTTTGACGAACCATTTGGCGCACTTGATGAAATCACGCGCGAGCGTCTCAATGATGAAGTTCTTCATCTGTTTCAGTCAGAAGGTTTCGCAGGCCTGTTTATTACACACTCCATCACAGAAGCTGTCTACATGTCGACCAAAGTTCTCGTGATGTCTGCGCGTCCAGGTCGCATCGTTGCATCTTTTGATGTTCCCTTTGGCGTCAATCGCACCCATGATCTGCGTTATGAACCAGCATTTGCCGAACTCTGCGGGGAAATCTCTCATTCATTGAGAGGAGCGCACCAATGAGCAATGGTGACACCAGTGCTGCATCTATTGATGAAGTAATTCCAGAGACGAAAGATCGTTTCAAGTTTTCCGATTTCATCGGACCAGCCATCACATTCGCACTTTTCATTGGAGTGTGGTATTTGGTTTCTAGCGTGCTTCTTCCTCCACAGAAACGCTTCTTGTTGCCGACTCCGCACAAGGTGATTCAAGAAGGATTTCTTGTGTGGCGAACCGGAGAACGTCGTGGATTGCAACCCATCTTGTTGTCTCTCTGGGACTCGGCGAAAGTTGCACTTGTTGGTCTTGCAATCACCATCGTTATAGGTACTGCGCTTGCAACAATCATGAGTTCACGTCGATGGCTTGAACGTGCCACCTGGCCTTTCCTCGTAGCAGTGCAGAGCGCACCGATTCTTGCCCTCACCCCGTTGATTCGTGCACT
>CAEZUX010000002.1_pt1 | contig 37761 bp, 34 predicted proteins | sample 7264591 | NCBI WGS metagenome assembly CAEZUX01 (sample SAMEA6813842, study PRJEB35770) | uncultured Acidimicrobiaceae bacterium | biome: Freshwater; feature: Freshwater reservoir; material: water | place: Czech Republic | collected 2017-05-23 | depth 0.5m m | reverse complement strand
GGAAAGTGGGGTGAAATGGTTGACAGTGGGGAGAAGTGGGGGTAATCTGTCACACAGGTGGAGGCGGAGAACTTCCCCCTGGGAAGGCAGAGAACCGTGTTTGTTGGAGTGCATGAGCGCCAGCTCGACCCCAAGGGTCGTCTCGCGTTGCCTGCTGCATTCCGTCCACGTCTCGAGCCACGCTGTTATCTCTCCTTTGGTCGCGACAAGTGCATTGACGTCATGACCGCCGAAGCCTTTGAGCGCGATGTCGCCGAAGTGCTTGACAAAGTTCGCTCTGGCGAGATGAGCCAAGAGCAGCGCCGTGCTTTGGCTGCCAACACGGTGGAAGTCACGATTGATGCGCAAGGTCGCGTCAATATCGACGAAAAATTGCGTGCGTACGCGGGCATCACTCTCGGAGCCAAAGTCGTTGTCGCCGGTTCATTTGACCGAGTGGAAATCTGGGAGCCGGAGCGCCATGAGCGCACCATCAGTGCCGGCACCGAGAAAATCGCTGGAGCGGGCGCGTGATTGCTGATGCTTCTTTCGTCTTTTCAACCAGCCAGGGGCCAACGGTCTCGGGCAGTCTCCCGGATGGCACGGTGGTTAGCTCCAACTCCGCCCGCTGCCATCGCGCGCGTACCAGGGATAAATCTGGACGGCATTCGCTATCCGGGGGACTGCCGGGGATCGTGGGTCACCACGCTGACATCACGTCAGGTGGCGTCATGACATCGGCATTCGTGCACGAGTCCGTGATGTTGCAGGAAATCCTGGACGTGTTTTCGTCGTTGAACCGCGGAGTCTTCATGGACGCGACTCTCGGTGGTGCTGGTCACTCCGTTGCTCTCATGCAGGCACATACAGAACTTCGTCTATTGGGAATTGACCAAGACGATGTTGCTCTTGCAGCTGCTTCACAAGTTCTGACAGACGCTCATTGCGGTGGACGCGCCACCCTCCGGCGCGCCCGCTTCGATGCGCTCTCGACTGTCGTGGCCGAGGAGGGCATCGGTTCGTTGTCCGGTGCTCTTTTCGACCTCGGCGTTTCGTCGCCGCAATTTGATGTTGCTGAGCGCGGATTCTCATATCGGTTCGATGCGCCACTTGACATGCGTATGGACCGTTCGCAGAACTTCAGCGCTGAAGATGTTGTGAACGGTTACGAAGCCGATGCGTTGGCTCGCATGTTGCGCGTGAATGCTGACGAACGTTTTGCAGATCGTATTTCAAAAGCAATCGTTGCCGCACGTCCGATTCGCTCAACGTCACATCTTTCCGATGTTGTGAGCTCCGCAATTCCTGCTCCTGCTCGTCGACGTGGCGGACATCCGGCAAAGCGCACATTTCAAGCCGTACGTATCGAAGTGAATGCAGAACTCAGCATTCTTCCGATTGCAATTCGTGATGCCATCAGTGCACTTGCGCCTGGTGCACGTCTTGCAGTTCTTTCGTATCACTCTGGCGAAGATCGCATCGTGAAGGCAGTGATGCGTACGGCAGAGACAGGGGATTGCACCTGTCCCCCCAACCTCCCGTGTGGTTGTGGCGCAATGCGCACAGTGAAGCGCGTCCGCGCACCACGCGAGGCATCGAAGTCTGAGCAAGCAACAAATCCTCGTTCGACATCGGCCCGTCTTCGAGTGGTGGAAAAGCTTTCGAAAGAAGAGATGAACTGACATGGCAGTTGCATTCCGTTTTCCATCGGTGCTTGCACCTCGGTACGAGGAGTCACGTCCTCGTCTCACCGTCGTACCAAAAGAAGAGCGTCGATATGTTCGCTTTGCGGTAGTCGCTGCTGGCTTTTTATTGGCTATGGGAATGGTTGTTGCAGTTCGTGCTCATATGGCACAACAGCAGATGAAGATTGACAAGTTGAATTACGACATCTCGCGAGCTCGTGAGCATTTTGATTCGCTCCGTGCTGAACGCGCGAGCTTGCAGTCACCAGAGATTTTGACCACGAAGGCGCACGAGATGGGCATGGTTCCAAGTTTGGGAACCACCATTGTGAATGTGCCTGCTGGTATCGCCGCCGAAGTTGCTGCAACAGTAGGCAAGGTGGACTCCGACGTCATCGCTGCCAACGAATCACCACTCGATGAGTTCGGTCGCTTAAAGAAGACCGTGGTAGGCGCGCCGTGACATCGGATGAGTCAACGCGTCGAGGGACACGTTCGCACTCAACGCCGGGTCGTTCTGCGTCATCTTCCTCTCGTTCGTCATCAAGTTCGCGTTCTTCTTCATCACGCAGTGGCTCATCGTCACGCAACGGTTCTCAATCATCGTCCCGTAGCGGTTCCTCATCGCAACGTGGTGGGGCGTCATCCCGGAGTAGTTCTTCTTCGTCCCAACGACGTGCACCGCAGCAACGATCAGGCGAACGTCGCACTGCAACGTCTTCGTCGGAGCGTTCAACTGCAGAGCGAACACGTCGATCAGCGCAGGAAAGTCGTCCAGCAAACAGTGTCTTCGAATCCGCTGTTTCCGAGTTGGCTGGTAATACCTGGCGTCATATCCGCACGGCCTTTAAGGGTGAAGTTCCCTCAAATCTTCGCGGCAGCAAAATATCTTCTCAAGAAGCCCACCGTCGTGTGAAGTCGCGACTACGCGGCTCCTTGATTCTCCTGTCGATTCTTCTTGTGCTTGTTATGGGGCGCGTCGTTTCGTTACAAACATTCAATCGTGCGGGCTACTACGAAGCCAGCGTGGACCAGCGCACACGCACCAACATCATTCGTGCAGCTCGTGGAGTCATCTTTGATCGCAATGGAAATGAATTGGCGCTTTCGGTTCCGAGTGTGACCGTTTATGCCGACCCACGAGAGATTGTCGATCCAGTAGGAACCGCCCGATCGCTCGCTCCGTTTCTTGGACTTGCTCCAGAGAAAGAAGCAGCACTGGCGACGAGCCTTGCAAAGCAAGGTTCCAAGTTCCACTACATCTCGCGCGAGATGACAAAAGAATCTGCTGCAGTACTGACGGGCTTGGGTCTTCCAGGGATCTATTCCTACACCGAACCATCTCGTCAGATTGAAGGCGGTGTTGCACAAGCCCTCATTGGCAAGACAGACCCAGATGGTGTGGGTACCTCTGGACTTGAGTTGCAATTCAATGAATTGCTGACCGGCGTTGATGGCCGCACGGTTCGAGAAGTGGACAAGCGTGGTCGTTCGATTGCCGGTGTGAATAGCACGACATCCACTCCAGTTCCTGGAGACGACTTAGTGCTCACCATTGACAAGAACATTCAATTTCATACTGATGAAGCTCTCTTGCAGCGTGTTGCCTCACTTGGTGCCAAAGGCGGCACTGCGATTGTGATGGATTCGGCAACCGGAGATGTGTATGCGATGTCAAATGTGCGTCGCAATAATTCAGGTGCAGCAGTCCTTGCGTCAGGCAACTTCGCAGCAGTTGAGTCATATGAACCCGGGTCCGTGGCAAAAGTTTTCAGCATCGGTGCTGTCATTAACGAAGGAGCAGTTGCTCCCGACACTGTTTTGAAAGTTCCGGGCGCGCAAACGGTGGACGGTTTCCTCATTCGTGATGCATGGCCTCACGGAACCATCGATATGAACATTCGCAGCATTCTTGTAGAGAGTTCCAACATCGGAACAATGCTTGCGGCGCAGAAAATTCCTTCACAGCGTTTGCATGATTACTTGTCAGCTTTTGGCTTTGGATCAAAAACTGGCTTGGCGTATCCAGGGGAGAGCCGTGGCATCTTGGCTCCTGCAAGCAAGTGGCGAGGCACGGAGAAGTTCACTGTGTCCTATGGCTACGGACTAGCCGCAACGCCATTACAGATGATTGCAGGAGTAAATACTGTTGCAAATAAGGGAACGTATGTGTCTCCACGACTTGTCGCAGCAACGATTGATAAGTCGGGGAAGCGTCGTGCAGTGGAACCATCGACGACTCGTCAGGTATTGACACCCGCAACGTCGGCCACGATGGTCGACATGATGCGTGGAGTGATCTGTGAAGGCACCGGTTCTTTGGCGAAGGTCAAAGGCATGGAGATTGCTGGCAAAACAGGCACGGGCTACAAAGTGCAGAGCAACGGTACGTACACCACGGACTTGGGTGGCCGTCGCTACTTCGCATCTTTTGCGGGTTTCTTCCCTGCAGCAAACCCAAAGGTCACAATCTTGATCAGCATTGACGAACCTGATGCATCATCGCGAGACCGTTTTGGTGGAACCGCTGCTGCGCCTGTTTTTGCGCGATTGGTGCCAACCGTGATGCACGAATTGGGAATTGATGCCACGGGTGCAGGTACAGGATGTGCTGCTGGTTCAAAGCCAGCCAGCCACTAACGGTGTTGTGCTCTGATGTCTCGGTATCCCATTCCTTCCATCACTATTCGTGAGTTAGTCGATGCCGCTGGTGTAGCGGCGAGCAATGTGAACATCGAAGTCGTCGTCTCCGGCATCACTCAGGATTCTCGTTCTGTAGAAGCAGGGGATATGTACTGCTGTGTCCGCGGAGAAAAGTTTGACGGACACTCCTTTATTCCTCAGGCACTTGCAGCAGGCGCAACCGCCCTGCTTGTTGATTCTCCAGTGACGGGTATTCCGGATTCGGTAGCAGTTGTCACTGTAGAAAATGTGCGTTCCGCCCTTGGACCAATTGCATCCGCTGCATTTGGGTTCCCTTCTCGTTCTCTCACGATGGTCGGAATCACTGGCACTAACGGTAAGACATCGACGGCCGCAATGATTTCATCCATCCTTCGCGCAGCCGGAAAGAGCGTTGAAATTGTCGGCACATTAAGTGGTGTTCGTACGACTCCTGAAGCTATTGATCTGCAGGCTTTTCTTGCGAGTGCAGTTTCAGCGGGCATCACACATGTCGTGATGGAAGTGTCTTCTCATGCTCTTGACCAGTCGCGCGTGTCTGGAATGAGCTTCGATATAGCGGTCTTTACAAATCTTTCTCGGGACCACCTCGATTATCACAAAACTGACGAGGCCTATTTTGCGGCCAAAGCAAGACTGTTCACTCCAGAACTCAGCAAACGTGGGGTGATGAATAGTGATGATCCTCACGGTCGACTTTTGCTTGATGTTGCATCAATCTCGATGGTGCCTTTTGCTCTTGGCAATGCCAGTAATGCAACCGTGCGTGTTGACAGTGTGTCGTTCGAATGGAGAGGCCTGAATATTTCGTTACCAATGGGTGGTGCGTTCACTCTGATCAATGCAATTGCTGCGCTGACAGCATGTGCAGAGTTGGGTATCGAAGATGAATATCTCATTGATGGATGTGCTCAGTTAGTCCAGGTGCCAGGGCGATTTGAATCAGTGGCGAACTCGTACGGAATCGGCATCGTTGTGGATTACGCGCACACCCCTGATGGCTTGCGTGAAGTGATTTCGTCAGCGCGAGCGCTCTGCCATGGCCGACTGATTGTGGTGTTTGGCTGTGGCGGTGATCGAGATCAAGGCAAACGTCCATTGATGGGTGCTGCTGCACAGGAAGCCGACATTGTATTTGTCACCTCTGATAACCCGCGCAGTGAGGACCCCCAGTCAATTATTGATGCAATTCTTGTTGGGGTGACGAAGTCCACAATCGCTGTTCATGTCGATATCGATCGTGGTAATGCCATTGCATCCGCCATCTCGGAAGCTCGGCGTGATGACATAGTGGTGATCGCCGGAAAGGGGCACGAGTCGACTCAGGAAGTTGCTGGTGTCCATCATCCATTTAACGATGTCGACGTTGCAAAGTCGGCGCTGTCACAAAAGAAGGGAAGCGAATTGTGATTGCTGTACTTATTGCCGGCGCTGTTTCGATGCTCTTGTCGCTTTTTGGAACCCGTCGACTCATTACTTTCTTTGACAATTTGGGCAAAGGTCAACCAATTCTTGGTTCTGAGGACCACGGTCCTGTTCATCACATGAAGAAGCAGGGGACTGCCACGATGGGCGGTCTTGCAATTCTCTTCTCTGCATTTATCGGATGGCTTGTTGCGCACTTGCGTGGCGGTATCGCATTGTCTGACCAGGCGATGATCATGTGGGCTGGAGTAGGCATTCTTGCAACCATGGGATTCCTTGACGACTATCTCAAAGTTCGCAAGTCTCATAACCGCGGCATCTTCTGGAAGAAGAAGGGCTACATCACCTTCGGCCTCGTTGTTCTGGTGATGACGTGGTTGGTACTCGGTACAGGTGTGAGCGAAACATTGTCATTCACTCGTTTCGATCTGCCCGGTTGGGAGCTTCCGAAGGTGGTCTGGGTGTTGTGGACGGCCTTCATGGTGTGGTCAACAACGAATGCTGTCAATGTCACTGATGGATTAGATGGTCTTGCTGCGGGCTCTGCACTTTTTGGATTCCTTGCCTTCACGGTGATTGCGTACTGGGCATTCCGTAACCCCGACGTGTATCACTTGGTGAACCCACTCGACCTTGCAGTGTTTTCTGCCTCGTTGGCCGGTGCCTGTGGCGGGTTCTTGTGGTGGAATGCCGCCCCTGCCCGAATTTTCATGGGAGATGTTGGCGCGTTAGGCATCGGTGCGGCGCTCGGTCTTCTGGCAGTGACCACTAATACGCATCTGCTGCTTCCTATTGTCTGTGCTCTCAACGTGATGGAGTCAGGTTCTGTTGCATTGCAGATGACAGTGTTCAAAGCTTCTGGTCGTAAGAAGCGCCTCTTCCGAATGTCTCCGGTTCATCATCACTTTGAATTGCTGGGATGGCCTGAGACGACTGTCATTATTCGTTTTTGGATTATCTCGGGTGTTTTTGTAGCTGTTGCGCTCGGAATCTTTATCGCTGACTTCACCAATATCGCCGACACCTTTGCTGGGCGTTAAACGTGCAACACGTTGCCGTCCTCGGACTCGCTCTCACGGGTAACGCCGTTGCCCGAGCTCTGTCGGCGCGCGGAATCTCCATTCGTCTTGCAGATAATCGAATCATTGATGAGCATCGTGCACTAGCCGCCGATCTTGGTTGCGAATTGATTGACATGAGTTCGGATGATGCAGTTGAAGCGTTATTGCACGGCGTCGACACATTGATGCCGGCTCCCGGAGTTCCACCTTCACATCCCGCCGTTGTCTCTGCATTGCAAAAGGGCATCGCGGTGCGAACAGAAATAGATGTTGCGTACGAATGGGAACAAGCCCGAATTGGCGGTCCTCGGCCCATCCTTGGTGTGACGGGAACAGACGGCAAGACAACGACCACGATGATTGCTGCTCATCTCTTGCGTGAGAACGGCTACAACGTGGAAGAGGTGGGGAATACAGATCTTCCCTTCGTTGCTGCAATTGATTCTGATGCAGATGTTTTCGTGGTGGAATGCTCCAGTTTTCGATTGAAGTTCACAACTCAGTTCCGTTGCAACGCTTCGGTGTGGTTGAACTTTGCACCGGATCATCTCGATTGGCATCCCGACCTTGCTGATTACGCAGGCGCAAAAGAACGCATGTGGAAGTTTGCAACAGATAGTGACGTTGCGATTTTTCCTGCAGGCAATGACGTCATTTCACAGGCAGCACAGCGCTCAAAGGCTCGCACAGTGTCATTTGGTCTACACGGGGCCGACTATTTCGTCTCAGATGCCACATTGAAGGCGCCGCAGGGTTCTTTGTGTTCTGTTGAATCGTTGTGGCGTTCAATGCCGCACGACATCACTAATTCCCTGGCAGCAGCAGCACTCGTTGTGGAATCCGGATTAGTACCCGCAGATGCATTGCACTCTGCGCTCGCAAACTTTGAATCAGCTCATCACCGAATTGAGTTCATCGGAGAACACAACGGATGCGCGTGGTATGACGATTCCAAAGCGACAAGCCCACACGCGGCACTGACGGCAATTCGTGCCTTTGACCAACTTGTTTTGATTGCTGGAGGAAGAAACAAAGGACTTGATCTTTCGCAGATGGCGACTGAACCTGAACGGATGGTTGGAGTCGTCGCTATTGGTGATGATGCGCCATTGATCTCTTCTGCCTTTGATGGTATTTGTCCCGTTGTCGTTGCGACGGACATGGAATCAGCAGTTGCATCGGCCGCTTCACTTGCATCGTCAGGAGTGGCGGTCGTGTTGTCGCCTGGTTGCACAAGTTACGACTGGTATCGCAACTACAACGAACGTGGCGATCATTTCACGACGTGTGTTGCACAATTTTTTGATGGGGGACCTGCAGATGACTAATGAATCCACGCGTACATCTCAGTCGTTGAAAGAGCGTCGTCTCAAAGTCCTTCGTCGTACAGGTCTTGCTGACAAACAGAAATCTCGATTAACGCTGGAGAAGCCACCTGCGGCGTTCTATTGGATCATGATCATTGTCTTCTTGCTGATTTCGCTAGGACTCGTCATGGTTCTCTCGTCTTCGTCGGTGACTAACTTGCACTCCGGCTCATCTGCATGGAGCATGTTCATGAAGCAACTTGTGTGGGTTGTTATTGGCGCAGTTGCTGGATGGATGGCATATCGTCAGCCCTACGGCGTGTGGAAGAACGACAAATTGCTCAGTGCTTTTTCAGGCGTCATCATCCTGATGAACGTCTTAGTGCTGGCAAAGGGTCAGCTCATTAACGGAGCCAAGGCATGGCTCGACATTGGACCTTTCCGTTTTCAGCCATCGGAATTTATGAAGATTGCACTCATTCTCTTCTGTGCGAACTTTCTTTCAAGCCGACATCGTGCTGTAGCGGTCAAGAACGTTGTTTTGTATCCATTGCTTGTTGCCGTCGGTGTCACTGCTGGCTTGTGTGCCGCCCAGAGGGACTTCGGTAGCGCAATCATTTTCGCTGGAATCGTTTTGGCGCTGATGTTCATGTCTGCAATGCCTGCCACCCAAATTGGTGGAACCTTTTCGCTGATGATGGTCGGCGGTGCATTGGTGTTGCGTTTCGCGGATCGTGCAAGTGAACGACTTTTGGCGTTTATGAATCTGGAAGCCACAAAGCAAGACAGTGGATATCAGGTGTATCAAGCATTGCTGAGTATCGCGAACGGCGGCTGGAAAGGTGCTGGTATCGGATCTGGTACGAGTAAGTGGGGGTACGTCCCTCTGGCGTACAGCGACTTCATCTTTGCCGTGGTTGCAGAAGAACTCGGCTTGCTGGGCACGGTCATGGTGATTGGTGGCTTCATTCTTCTGGTGTTCTTCGGAATTCAAGTTGCGTTATCAGCGACGGATATGCATGGCGCGTTCATTGCTGGTGGTATTTCTGCCTGGTTCGGAATTCAAGCCATCGTGAATGTTGGTGGAGTTGTGGGCATGATGCCGATGACTGGCCTGACACTTCCATTCCTTTCGTATGGAGGCTCATCGATGATTGCTTCAATGGCGGCAATTGGCTTGTTGTTAAACGTTGCCCGTTACGCGAAGAAGTAGAGAGAAGTTTTCGCATGGTGTTTGCAGTCGTGACAGGTGGGGGAACGAGTGGGCACTTCATTCCTGCTCAAGCAATTCTTGAATCTTTGATGGAGACAGGTTCTGATCCTTCTGAACTTCGCTATGTCGGGTCTCGTCGCGGTGTTGAGAAGTCACTCATGGTGGGTTCACCGATTGCTGCTGAATATCTTCCGATCTCTGGATTGCAACGCTCGTTGTCGCCAAAGGGAATTGCGCGCAATCTTGCTCTTCCTGTGCGTTTATTACGTAGTCGCGTGATGGCTCGTTCTCTCATCAAAAAGTGGAATCCCCAGGTGGTGGTGTCCGTTGGGGGCTATGCAAGCGAACCCATGTCGGCTGCTGCCATCGCAGCGGGAATTCCACTTGTGTGCGTCAGTTATGACCGAATGCCCGGATTAGCGACACGTCGCCAAGCAAAACATGCTGTTCTTTCCGCTACCGCATTTCCCGGAGTTGACTTACCTCGTGCGGTGATCACTGGTGCTCCGGTGAGGTCCGCTTTGCGTCATCTAGATGTAGAAGCCAGTCGTGGTTCTGCTCGCGAAGAATTGAAGGTTTCATCGGAAGCTGTACTTGCCACGGTGATGGGTGGATCATTGGGTTCGGGTGTACTGAATTCGCTGGTGCCGTCACTTCTTGATGCATGTGTTGCGGTTCCCAACATTCATGTTCTTCATATTTGTGGAAAACGTTTTGTCGACGATGAACTGCCCATTGCTCCCCAAGGCGTGACATATCAGCGCGTGGGGTATGAGAGTCGAATGGCGCAGGTCTATGCCGCATCGGATCTCTTAGTGGTTCGTGCGGGTGCAAGCACGGTGGCAGAAATTGTCACTGTTGGAGTTGCATCGGTCGTCGTGCCGTGGGAAGTCAGTGCAGATGGACATCAGAAACTAAATGCTCAATGGCTGGGCGATGCTGATGCGGCACGTGTCGTATCTGAAGCGCAATGTGCAGATGGTTCAGCTGTGCAAACAATTGTGGATTTACTGACGAATAAGGGTGCACGAGCTGATTTGGCATCCCATGCACGTGAATTGGGAGAGGCCCACCGCGGCAGTCGCCTCGTTGACGCCATCAGGAACGCCGCTCGTTGACCATCTCCGCGTGAAACAATGGGGCACCCATGTCCGCTTCATCGCAACGTCGCCAACCAGAAGAGTTGATTGATCTCTCTGTCGCTCGGCGCTGTCATGTGGTCGGCATAGGCGGCCCCGGGATGAGCCCACTCGCCAGCCTTCTTTCCTCTCGTGGGCATTCGGTCTCAGGATCTGATATGCGTGATTCGGAAGTAACAGAGTTTCTTCGCGGAGAAGGTATCGCAATCACGATTGGTCATGACTCTGCGCTGGTGCACGGAGTGGATGTCGTGACGTACTCCACTGCAATTCCAGATAGCAACGTGGAACTTGCCGAGGCGCGAGACACCAATGTCTCCGTGCGGCACCGATCAGGTCTGCTCGCATCATTGTGTGAAATTACCCAGAGCGTTGGTGTTGCAGGAACTCATGGCAAGACCACGACGACGAGTGCCTTGACTCACATTCTTGTATCGGCGGGGATAGACCCGTCCTGCATCGTTGGCGGCCAGGTAGAAGGCATGCCCGTCGGCGCTCGATACGGCAAGAGTGAAGTGTTCGTTCTTGAATGTGATGAGAGTGACGGGACCCTTGATGTTCTCCCGTTGTCACATCTCGTCATCACCAATGTTGACATTGACCATCTCGACTATTTCGGCACCTTTCACCAAGTGCAGCAGTGCTTTGTGGATGCAGCTCTGCGTACAACAGGTGTTGTGGTGGCTAATCAAGATGATGAATTCAGCGCAATGGTCCTTGAGGCGCTTCGAGGTGACCTCAGATTGCGTACTTTCGGACGTGGCGATGATGCAGCAGTACAGGTTCTGTCTGTGGCATCGGAAGCGGCGGGCATAACGATTCAGTTGTCTGTTGATGGAGAATTAGCAACTTGCAATTCTCCGCTACGGGGTGAGCACAACGCAATGAATATTGCTGCTGCGATCGCAATGGCAACGGCGCTCGGCGTGAGCATGACAGATGCTTGCTCGGCCATTTCGACATTCCACGGAGTGCGGCGTCGCTTCACGGAACGAGGCGAGTTCAACGGAGCAGTTCTCGTCGATGATTATGCGCACCTACCTGCAGAAATTGAAGCTGCGATCTCAGCGGCTCGATCGCACCCTCGAAACACAGGCAAGACCATTGCTGTGTTTCAACCCAACCGATTTCACCGGATAGCAGCAATGGCAGATACGTATGCGAACTGTTTTGCAGCCGCAGATGTGGTGGTGATTACTGATGTGTATGCCTCGGGAACTGCATTCATTGAAGGCATCACAGGGGAATTAGTGGTGAATGCAATCGGTGCTGCACATCCAAAGGCAAATGTTGTGTGGGCGCCCACTCGACAAGACATTGTGAACGCTGTTGCGAAGATAATCGCACCCGGAGACTTATGTATCTCCATGGGGTGTGGAGATATTGAGACTTTCCCCGATGACCTGATGGAATCGGTTGCACCATGAGCGGTTCCACTCTTGAGTTGCTCGTCGCTGAATTGCGTGAGGCGGGTTTTTCGGTCGATGCTCCACGATCAATGGCGAATCTCACGACCTATGCCGTTGGAGGAATCGCAGCAGCATCAGTCACAGTGTCTGCCGCCAACGATGTACGAATCTTGGCAACCATCACGGCGCGTCATATCGGCGTGCCGATGGCAATTGTTGGTCGCGGTAGTAACACATTGATTGCGGACACTGGTTTTAATGGGCTCGTCATCTTTGTGACAGCTCCTGCCAATGAAGCGACGATTGAGATCGATGGCGATGACGTTGTTGTGGCTGCTTCCGTCACGATGCCAGTGTTGGCGCGACGCTCTGTGAAAGCAGGTCGCGGTGGCCTGGAGTGGTGTGTGGGTATTCCTGGCGGCGTTGGTGGTGCGGTGCGGATGAATGCAGGTGGGCATGGCGCAGAAATGGTCGACTCTTTACGTTCGGTGGAGTTGGTGTCGTTGCGGTCAGGCGCCAGTGCGATTGTTCCAGTGGAGAAACTGGGATTGCACTTCCGTGGTTCAGCGCTTTCGTCTCATCATGTTGTTGTTTCTGTACGAATGCAGACCATCGCTCGAGACGTAACAGACGGCCAAAAAGAAATTGACGAGGTTGTGGCTTGGCGGCGCGAACATCAGCCCGGTGGTCGCAATGCTGGATCTGTTTTCGTGAATCCTGCGCCAGGCGAGGGAAGTGCTGGCGCACTGATTGATGCCTGTGGGCTTCGCGGCTATCGCGTCGGCGAAGCATGCGTCTCTGAGAAACACGCAAACTTTATTCAGGCTTCAGATGGTGCAACAGCGGCGGACATCGTGGCAGTGATGTCGCACGTTCAAGATGTGGTGAAGGAAAAGCAAGGCATTCTGCTTCGAAGTGAAGTGTGCCTTCTTGGATTCGAAGCTGACATTGCAGCACGTTTTGCAGATCCACGCCATGAAGATGCCGATCGAGTTGCTGCGGCTCGTGAACTGTCACTTTTGATGGGGGAGCGCCATGAATAATTCTCATGATGACGAGACTCCACAAAAGCCCCGTGATGAGATTGCGGTGACGGAAGTCAGCGATGAGGTCTTGCGCGAACTCTCCGATCTTTTTGGTCCAACAAAAGGAACTCCACGACCTCCGGAACCTGTGGTACCAACTGATCCCACGCCATTAGGTGACATCACAGCAAATACCGACACAACGGAGATGGGTGAGCCAACGAAACCTGTCGATGCAGAGATCATCTCCTTTGCTAGAGATGAATCCGACGGTTATCGCGCTGACGTCATCGTGATCGGTGGCGATGATGAATACGACCTGACTCCAGCACCGGCCGACCCTTTGTTGAAGCCCATGTCCCGCGGTACAGACATCGTTGCGATGTCGGACGACAGTGGCGGAACCATTGTGATTGATGACCACGATGCCGATCGTGTTGTCATCGTGGATGAGGATCGTCCCGACCCACGGTTTGATGAGCGTCAGCGCAAGAGAAAACGTCGTGAACGATTGAAGCGCGTGAAGTGGTTGAAGTTGGGCGGCGTCATTGTGGCCTTCGTTGTCTTCATCATGGGTGTTCTTGCCTCGCCCATATTTGCTGTACGGCGAGTCGACTTCGAAGGCGTGGTCTACACGTCTCCTGCAACAATCGAAAAAATCACGGACTCTCTGAAAGGTGCCTCGGTGTTCACCGTGGATACTGCGAAAGCTCGCGAGATGCTGCTCGAAGATCCATGGGTTTCCGAAGTGCGGATCACCACCGATTTCCCGAGTGGTGCACTCGTTGAAGTGTCGGAACGCATTCCCGTCGTTTGGTATCAGGGGACAGACCAGAAGGCCCGTGTTGTCGACGCCCGTGGTCATGTCATCACGGTGCTGACAGGCTGGCCAACGAAATATCTCCAAGTACGGGGCATTGGTCCCAATCTGGAGGCCGGAGCGATTGCCGACGATGTCTTTCGTGCGGCTGCTCAGTTGGTCTTGGCCCTGCCTGATGAGATCAAGCCCAAGGTCAAGGCTCTTGATCTGACCGGTGGAGGTGAGCTCTCAATGATCTTGAAGGGCGGAACAGTGGTGCGTTTTGGGCCTCCCACAGACCTACAGAACAAGCTGGTCTCTGTTGTGGTGTTGTTCCGTCGACAAGACCCTGCCACCTTGGCCGTTGTGGACGTTTCCACGGGTGAACCCACGGTTCAGCAGCGCTAATCGGGCAGTAATCCTCCGTCTGAGGGAGCAATTGCCACAAAACGGGCGCTCACTGTGGAAAACTTGAGAAACACAGTCCTTATCGGACGTTTCTTCGGAGGAAATGGCTCATGGCCGGAGCACCACAGAACTATCTCGCTGTCATCAAAGTTATTGGTGTAGGCGGCGGCGGCGTCAATGCCGTGAATCGCATGATCGACGCAGGCCTTCGTGGTGTGGAGTTCGTTGCAGTGAACACAGATGCGCAGGCGCTTCTCATGAGCGATGCAGATGTGAAGCTCGACATCGGTCGCGATCTCACCCGTGGCCTTGGTGCAGGTTCCGATCCGGATGTGGGTCGTGCGGCTGCAGAGGCTCATCGTGAAGAGATTGAAGAGCTCATCAGCGGTTCTGACATGGTGTTCATCACGGCCGGTGAAGGTGGCGGTACCGGTACCGGCGCTGCACCAGTCATCGCAGAAATTTCGAAGTCTTTGGGCGCGCTCACCATTGGTGTTGTCACGCGTCCATTCCAGTTCGAAGGTCGTCGTCGTGCAGTTCAGGCTGACAATGGCATTCAGCGTTTGAAGGAAAAAGTCGACACACTCATCGTGATTCCGAACGACCGTCTTCTCACGGTTGCGAATGACAAGACTTCGCTTGTCAACGCGTTCAAGATGGCCGACGAAATTCTCTTGCAAGGTGTTGCAGGTATCACCAACCTCATCACCACCCCAGGCTTGATCAACACCGACTTTGCCGACGTGAAGATGATTCTCACCAGCGCAGGTTCTGCGTTGATGGGCATTGGCATCGCAAGTGGCGACAAGCGCGCTGTGACCGCTGCTCGTGACGCAATTTCCAGCCCTATGTTGGAAGCAGCCATTGACGGTGCTCGTGGCATTTTGCTCAACATCACTGGTCCATCCAGCATGGGCTTGTTTGAAGTGAACGAAGCAGCAGAAGTAGTGCACGCTGTTGCTCACCAGGATGCAAACATCATCTTCGGTACGGTCATCGACGATGAAATGGGTGACGAAATCAAGGTCACCGTTATCGCTGCAGGTTTTGAGCGTTGGGACACCGGCGCTGGCAACACGGGCTTTGGTACTCGTACTGCAAGCACACGTCCTGCCGATGCACGCCCGACAAGCAACGTGCGCGACATCTTCTCTGACTCTGACCCATTGTCAGATGACGATGATGACTTCGACGTTCCTTCTTTCTTGAAGTAAGGCCTTCTGTTGATCGACCCGCAAGCGGTCGCAGAGCGAGTTCAAGAAATTCGCTCTGACATCACATCGATTACATCTTCGAACGTTGCCATCGTTGCAGTGACGAAGACCTTTGGTCATGATGCAATTCGTGCTGCCTTCTCCGCGCATTGTGATGCGGTGGGGGAGAACTACACCCAGGAACTTTTGGGTAAGGCTGCTGAAGCACCCATTGAGTTGCCGGTGCATTTCATCGGCGCCATCCAGTCGAACAAGGTGCGACAACTTGCACCGATTGTTGCGGTGTGGCAGGGCGTTGATCGGATATCGGTAGTCCATGAACTGGTCAAGCGGGCACCGGGGGCGCAGATCTTGCTGCAGGTGAACTCCACAGGCGAGGCCTCCAAGTCGGGGGTTCCCCCCACTGAAGTGGAATCTCTCCTGGCGTCGGCAGTTGATGCCGGTCTGAATGTCCGTGGCCTAATGACAATTGGTCCCACCTCGGGGAATGCAATTGAGGCAAGAAAAGCCTTTTCATCCCTCAGGTCTTTGGCGGATTCGCTGGCCCTGCCTGAGTGTTCAATGGGCATGTCTGATGACTATCGACTAGCGGTCGAGTGTGGCTCCACCATGATCCGCATTGGCAGTCGGCTCTTTGGAGCGCGTCCGTCGGCCCAGTAATTCTGAGTTGTGAGAACTCCCACATACGAATGCGTTAGTGCATTAGCCTTTCAGCATGTCGTTCTTCCGTAAAGCAATGGATTATTTAGGTCTCAATGGTGATGAGGCATATGACGATTACGACATGTCGATGGAATACGAGCGTCCGCAGCGCCCACAGCGTCAGGCGCCCAGCACGGAACCACTGACACGTCGTGGGGGTTTTGAACCTGAGTACTCATCGGAAACGCAACGCCCTGCACCACGACCAACTCGCATGGATGACACCGGAGCTGCACGTCGTCCTGACGACTCTGGTTTGCAAGTTCGTCCCATCGGTGCGCCACGTACTGCACCAACGGTTCGTCCCGTACCTGCAGTTGGAGACACCATTACTGTTCGTCCTCGTCACTTCAATCAGGCGCAAGAAATTGCCGATCACTTCAAGGAAGGCATTCCTGTGATTGTCAATCTTGAAGGTGCTGATCGTGAAATGGCTCGTCGCGTTATCGACTTCTCAAGCGGCATGTGTTACGCACTCGGCGGCACGATGGAAAAGGTCGGCACGGGCGTGTACTTGTTGAAGCCAGGTGGCGGCTACTAAGCCGCTGAGATTTCCATGTACTTAGTTGCACAGCTAGTTCAGATTTACATGTACGCGATTTTTGCGCGTTCGATTCTCTCTTTCTTTCCTATTCGGTATGACAGCCCGATGGCGCCAGTCGTTGCGTTCTTGACTCGCATTACGGAGCCCGCACTTGCACCAATCCGTCGAGTGCTGCCCCCGATGGGTGGCTTTGATCTTTCGCCCTTGGTTCTCATCATTGGCCTGAGCGTTCTCATCTCAGTTTTCCGCTAATTCATTGAGGTTCCGTGGGCGTGGGTGTACTGCGCCCTAGCCTTACTGCGTGACATATCCGCAGGTCGACCCCCAGCCGAACTTTCCACGCCTTGAAGAGGGCGTACTTGCGCGTTGGGAACGTGAGCAGACGTTTGCTGCCAGCCTTGCCGCACGTGAATCAGGCCCCAATGGAGACAACGAATTCATCTTCTATGACGGCCCTCCATTTGCAAATGGTCTTCCTCATTACGGTCACTTACTGACTGGTTTCGTGAAAGACGCTGTTCCTCGTTATCAAACGATGAAGGGTCGTCGAGTTGAACGTCGTTTTGGTTGGGATTGCCATGGACTTCCTGCAGAAGTGGAAGCAGAGAAAGAACTTGGCATCGCTGGTCACCCAGCGATTACGGAATTCGGAATTGACAAGTTCAACGATGCATGTCGTACCAGTGTTCTTCGTTACACCGACGAGTGGCAGCGGTATGTAACTCGTCAAGCTCGTTGGGTCGACTTCGAAAACGATTACAAGACACTTGATACGCCATACATGGAAAGCGTCATGTGGGCATTCCGCACATTGTGGGACAAGGGTCTCATCTATGAAGGCTTTCGTGTTCTTGCATATTGCTGGCGCTGTGAAACTCCGTTGAGCAACACAGAGACACGAATGGATGATGTGTATCGCGATCGTCAAGATCCAGCACTGACGGTTTCTTTCCAGTTGGAAACAGGGGAGAAGATCCTCGCGTGGACAACCACTCCATGGACGCTGCCTTCCAACCTTGCTCTCGCGGTGGGACCTGACGTTGACTATGCCGTGATGGCGCATCCCGATGGCATCAAATACATCCTGGCTGCGGCGCGTGTGGGTAGTTATGAAAAGGAGCTCGAAGGCGCCGAGCAGGTGGCGACCCTGAAGGGTTCAGAAATTGTGGGCCGCCGCTATACGCCTCTCTTCCCATTCTTCGCGGATACCGAAAATGCATTCCAAGTGTTGGGTGCAGAGTTCGTCACGACAGAAGACGGCACTGGCGTTGTGCACATGGCACCAGGCTTCGGTGAAGACGACCAAAACGAATGCAATGCGGCTGGCATTCCAACGATTTGCCCCATGGACGAACATGGTCAGTACACCGCAGAGATCACTCCATGGGTGGGGCGCCACGTTTTTGATGCAAACACAGATGTCATCAAGACCTTGAAAGAAATGGGTGTCGTGATTCGTCACGACACGTACAACCACAGTTACCCACATTGCTGGCGTTGTGCAGAGCCACTTGTGTATCGCGCGGTGTCGTCGTGGTTTGTTCAAGTCACCGCATTCCGTGACCGCATGGTGGAACTGAACCAGAACATCAACTGGACTCCTGAACACATCAAGGACGGCACGTTCGGCAAGTGGATCGGCAATGCACGTGACTGGGCAATCAGCCGTAACCGTTTCTGGGGCTCACCGATTCCTGTGTGGAAGAGTGATGACCCGACGTACCCACGCATCGATGTCTATGGCTCGATCGAAGATCTCAGTCGCGACTTCGGAGTTGAAGTAAACGATTTGCATCGTCCTGGCATTGACAACTTGGTGCGTCCAAACCCAGATGATCCCACAGGTAAGTCGATGATGCGCCGTGTACCTGAAGTACTCGACTGCTGGTTTGAGAGTGGCTCAATGCCATTTGCTCAAGTCCATTACCCGTTTGAGAATCGTGAATGGTTTGAGAACCATTACCCCGGTGATTTCATCGTGGAATACATCGGTCAGACACGCGGCTGGTTCTACACCTTGCACGTTCTTGCAACGGCGTTGTTCGACCGTCCTTCTTTTGCATCGTGCGTGAGTCACGGAATTGTTCTTGGTGATGACGGAGCAAAGATGTCGAAGAGTCTTCGCAACTATCCCGACCCGATGGCGGTCTTTGACTCGCACGGTGCTGATGCAATGCGCTGGTACTTGTTGTCGTCGCCCATTCTTCGTGGAGGTGACTTCTCCGTCACAGATGTCGGTATGCGTGACACGGTGCGTCAAGTGCTGTTGCCGTTGTGGAACTCGTATTACTTCTTGTCGTTGTATGCCAATGCTGAAGGTAAGTCTGGGTCCGTTCGCACTGATTCAAAGAATGTGCTTGACCAGTACGTGTTGTCAAAGTTGGCCGACACCATCGACAGTGTCACTGCATCCATGGATGCCTATGACCTCTTTGCTGCTTGCCAGACAATCCGCACATTCCTTGATGTGCTGACTAATTGGTACATCCGCAGAAGTCGTGATCGTTTCTGGGCGGGAGAGCAAGACGCCATTGACACATTGCACACTGTTCTCGATTACATCACGAAGATTGCGGCGCCACTGTTGCCTCTCATCACTGATGAGATCAGTGCAGGTTTGAATGGTGTTGGCGCACCAAGTGTGCACCTTGCCGATTGGCCGACGTCGGCTTCGTTGCCACGTGACACTGCGCTTGTTGCATCAATGGACATGGTGCGCGATGTGTGTTCATCGGCACTTTCGGTTCGCAAGGCACATAGTCGTCGTGTTCGTTTGCCACTTGCATCTCTCACCGTTGCCTCTGCAAACGCCTCGTCGCTTGCCAACTTTCTCGACATTGTGAAAGACGAGGTCAACGTCCGCGATGTTGTCCTCACTGCAGATGTTGATGCAGTTGCATCACACGAATTGCAAGTTGTCCCTGCAGTGGTGGGCCCTCGTTTGGGGAAGAACACTCAGCAGGTCATCGTTGCTGTGAAGAAGGGCGAGTGGACCCAGGACGGAGACACCATCAAAGTGGCGGGGGAGACTCTGCAGCCTGGCGAATACGCGCTCAAACTCGTGACAAAATCCGATTCCGCAAGTGCTCCACTTCCTGGTGGTGCGGGCGTGGTGCTTCTCGATATCAATGTGACTCCTGAGTTGGAAGCCGAAGGCCTTGCCCGCGACGTCGTTCGCGCAGTCCAGCAGGCGCGCCGTGATGCGGATCTCAACGTTTCTGACCGCATCGTGCTCACTTTGGGTGCAGAAGACACTGTTCAGGCGCAATTGACGCCTCATCAGGGCCTGATTGCGGGTGAAACCCTTGCGGTGGAAGTGGTGTGGGACTCGAATCTCGAGCGCACCGTGGCCATCGAAGGGACATCCATCGCTGTACTTGTTGCTGTTAGTCGTTGAGTTACCCCCTTTCGGGTCGTAGCCTCTCGGGGCAACACGGGCGCTAGCTCGTTGAAGGAGATCATCATGGCAACCAAGAAGAAGGCCCCCGCAAAGAAGGCGCCAGCAAAGAAGGTGGCATCGAAGGCTCCGGCAAAGAAGTCCGCGCCTGCGAAGAAGGCTGCACCCGCCAAGAAGGCTGCACCTGCGAAGAAGGCTGCACCCGCGAAGAAGACTGCACCCGCCAAGAAGGCCCCGGCGAAGAAGGCTGCACCAGTGAAAAAGGCAGAACCCGCCAAGAAGGCCGCACCTGCGAAGAAGACTGCACCCGCGAAGAAGACTGCACCCGCGAAGAAAGCTCCTGCGAAAAAGGTTGTGGCCAAAAAGGTTGTCGCCAAGAAAGCTGCGCCGGCGAAGAAGGTCGTAGCGAAGAAGGCTCCTGCAAAGAAGGCAGTGCCTGCGAAGAAGGTTGTGGCCAAAAAGGTTGTCGCAAAGAAGGTTGTTCCTGCAAAGAAGGCAGCACCAGTAAAGGCCGTCGCAAAGGTTGAGCCAAAGAAGGCAGCACCTGCGCCAAAGGTGGAAGCAAAGAAAGCGGCCGCTGCTGCGAAGCCAGCACCGGTTGTTGCGCCGACTCCACCACCGATGCCTCCACGCAAGGCAATCAAGAAGCCAGAGCCACCAAAGCGTCACGTCATCGTGAAGGTCGAGACAAAAGATGGCATCACTTCAACAAAAGATTTCGACATGAAGTTCCTTCTTGCGCAACGTGAGTCATTGCAGGAAGAGCGCATCAAATTGGTCGGCCAAGCAAATCGCTTGGAGAACGAAGCAAACGCATTGATTGCTGATGCCGAGATGGGCGACGTTCAGTTTGATGACGAAGGCGGCGAAGGCGACACGATGGTCGTCGAGCGCGAGCAAGACCTCACCTTGTCAGCATTTGCACGTCAAACAGTGGAAGAAATCGACGCGGCTCTCATTCGCATGAAGAATGGCGAGTATGGCTATTCGCTCGTCTCTGGTTCTCCGATTCCAAAGGAGCGCCTCAAGGCGTTGCCATGGGCGACAGAACTTGTGACCGAGCGTGCTGGCGGATTGGGTCGCCGTTAGGTTGCTCACGCTTTCGATGCCGTCGTCGCGCCGTCTGGTGCTGATTGCTGCAGTCATCGTCCTTCTTGACCAGTGGTCAAAGACATGGGCGGTGAATGCATTGGCGAATGGTCGCACCATTGATTTGGTGTGGACGTTACGTTTCGCACTTGGCTTCAACAGTGGTATTGCGTTCTCGCAGGCGCAAGATCTCGGTGCATTCGTCGGATTGATTGCCATGGTTGCAGTCGTGGTGTTGAGTCGTGCGGCCATACGTGCAACAACAGCACTTTCGGCATATGGATTAGCACTCATCACTGCAGGGGCAATTGGCAATTTGGCTGATCGCATTTTTCGTGGCGGTGGCTGGTTGCGCGGACATGTTGTGGACTTCATTGACTTGCAATGGTTTCCCGTTTTCAACATTGCCGACTCTGCAATCACGGTTGGTGCGGGTGTATTGATTATTGGTTTGTCCCGTGAATACGTGGGTGCAAAGCGTCACGAGGGACAGGTATGAAAGTAGAAGAGACAGTGCCAGCTGCACTGGACGGAGAACGTATCGACCGTGTGGTTTCATTGATCGCGGATATCTCTCGCTCGGATGCGACGAAACTGATTGCTGACGGCGGAACAGAAGTTGATGGTGCTGTTGTCGCCTCCGGCAAGTCGCGCCTCAAAGAAGGTCAGACCGTTGTCGTCGACCTCGACAAGATTCCCGTACCAGTCCTTCCTGGACCAGATGCTTCTGTCGTTCTCGATGTTGTCTACGTTGATGACGACATCATTGTGGTGAACAAGTCTGCAGGTGTTGTTGTGCACCCGGCATCGGGTCATGGCAATGGCACCCTGGTGAATGGCATTCTCGCGCTGTATCCCGAAGTGGCAACGGTGGGTCAACCAGGTCGTCCGGGCATTGTGCACCGACTCGATTCAGGCACCACCGGAATGATGGTGGTGGCGCGCACTCAACGCGCATACGACTCGTTGGTGGAAGCATTGTCCGATCACGAAGTGGGTCGTGAATATCTTGCTTTGGCGTGGGGTCACTTTGATTCAACGACTGCAACTGTTGATGCCGCTATCGGACGTCACCCTCGCGACCCAATGAAGATGGCCGTTGTGAATAGTGGCAAGTGGGCACGCACTCATCTTGAAGTGCAAGAAACCTTTAATGATCCCGTCGATGTCAGTGTGGTGAAGTGCACATTAGAAACTGGTCGCACACACCAGATTCGTGTCCATCTCGGTGCAGTGGGTCATCCAGTTGTGGGTGACTCGATGTACGGCGGAGGAAAGTCTGCGCTTGTTGCGCCTCGTCCGATGTTGCACGCACGACGTCTCACGCTCATTCACCCAGGCAGCGGGGAAGAGATGACGTTTGAAGCACCGATTCCAGCAGACATGGCTGCAGTCATCGCGAAGTGCAGCTTGCGCACTTTTGACTAACGAATTTTTCGCAACGAATTAGTGATGGTGATGCGGGTCGACCTTTGGCCATGCACCGGTACCTGAGGCAGCAGCAGCGATGGATTCCAAGGTATATGCATCAAGGTGTTCGCGCATGTGCTGTCCAGCAACATCCCAGATGGCAAGAAGGACACATTGGCCTTCGTGGTCGCATGAGCCATCTTGGTGTGGCTGACCAAAGTCGCCCAGCGTGATGGGACCATCGACTGCCGAGATGATCTCGGACAAGCGAATATCCGCAGGAGCTTTTGCAAGGACATATCCGCCGCCCACGCCGCGCTTCGAACGAACGAGACCAGCGCCCTTCAGCGCCAAGAGAATTTGCTCAAGGTATGGCTGGGGCAGGCCTGTGCGGTCAGCAATGTCGCGAACGGAGGTAGGACTGCCGGAATCGGCATGCAGCGCCAGAGACAAAAGTGCCCTGCACGCATAATCACCTCTGGTAGAAACTCGCACGATGCCATCGTAGGTGGTGAACTAGTGGTGTGAGCACTCCTTCCCCCGTCCTGCCCCGTTATTCGGCAGGATGCCTGTCCGACATCATCCCCGTGCTCTGTGCACCTGGGGGGCCACGCGTGGTTCCTTCGTGGATGCCGTCCATCGTGCAGGGCGCCCCGCGCATTGTGGTGCTGCTTCTCGATGGTTTGGGGTGGAATCAGCTGCAGAAGTACGCAGAGCACATGCCCACGCTCTCTGGCATGACCGGTGGGCACATTACGACGGTTGCACCCTCGACCACTGCAACGGCTCTTACATCGCTTGTCACGGGCCTCTCGCCAGGAGAACACGGGCTGATTGGTTATCGCGTCGATATGGGCGACACCGTGATGAACGTCTTGCGCTGGGGGGATGAAAACGGAGACCTTCGTCGTCGTTATCCGCCACAACAGACACAGCCCTGCCCACCGTTTCTCGGGTCCAGTGTTCCTGTCCTGAGTAAGGCAGAACTGGAAGGCAGTGGATTCACCTTGGCTCATCTTGATGGTGTGAAGCACATGGGCTGGAGAGCGTCCAGCAGCATTCCGGTCATCGTGCGTGATGCGCTGGCCGCGGGAGAAGATTTCGTGTACGCGTACTACGACGGCATCGACAAGATTGCACACGAGCGCGGATTCACTGATCACTACACCGCAGAATTACGTGCTGCGGACAATCTGGTTGCCAATGTTCTTTCTGTCCTGCCGTCCGACACGGTGCTCATCGTGACGGCTGATCATGGTCAGGTGCATGTGGGGGAGAACACCATTGTTCCGATGGCGACAGTGACTGAGCATGTTCATCATCAATCTGGTGAAGGTCGTTTCCGTTGGCTCCACGCCCGACGCGGACGTGAAGGAGCACTTCTGGATGCTGCTCGGCAATACGAAGACGTCGCATGGGTGGTGACGAAGCAGCAGGTCCTAGATGAGAACTGGTTTGGTCCACGCGTCAGTGATGCAGTGATTCGTCGAATGGGTGATGTTGCCCTCGCGGCGCATGCCCCGGTCAGTTTTGAAGAACCCCTCGATGGAGGTGCATTTGACCTTGTGTGCCGTCACGGGTCGTTGACCGAGGACGAGATGTTGGTGCCCTTGCTCGCTCTGAAGGCCTGACCCACCCGACTGCTACCTTTGTAAATCCCACCTCTGTCGTGCCCTCGGCGGATGGTGGAAAGGCAAGTTGCGGGTGTGAAAAGGAGTGTGGGGCGTGTCGTCATCGTTTACACACCTCCATGTTCACACCGAGTTCTCCATGCTCGACGGTGCTGCTCGTCTCGATGAGTTGGTCTCAAAGGCCGTGCAAGATGGTCAGCCAGCGCTCGGTATTACCGACCACGGCAACATGTATGGCGTCATTGACTTCTACAAGGAATGCAAGAAGCAAGGCATAAAGCCCATCATCGGTACAGAGGCCTACATGGCATTCGATCACCGCACCGAGCGCATTGCTCGTCGCGGAAAGATGGACGACAACGGTGGTGCCGATGAAGGCGGCCGCAAGCAGTACTACCACCTCACGTTGTTGGCCGAGACCAACGAGGGATATCGCAACCTCATCAAGTTGTCCAGCCTTGCCTTTCTCGAGGGCTACCACTACAAGCCACGTATCGACTGGGAATTGCTCGAGCGCCACTCCAAGGGCCTGATTGCTACCACCGGCTGCTTGGGTGGTCATGTATTGCAGTCGCTCCTGAACGGAGACGAAAAAGGCGCCGTCGCCAAAGCGGGTCGCCTGCAAGACATCTTCGGCAAAGACAATCTGTTTGTCGAGATCCAAGATCACGGCATTGCAGATCAGTTGCGCACAAACCCCAAGTTGATTGAGATTGCCAACAAGATTGGTGCGCCACTACTGGCCACCAACGACTCGCATTACGTCAACCAGGCCGACCATGAAGCTCACGATGCTTTGTTGTGCGTGCAAACCGGTGCACTCATGCGTGACCAAGATCGTTTCCGCTTCGAAGGGAACGAGCACTACCTCAAGTCGGCTGAAGAGATGCGCTACTTGTGGCGTGAGCAACCCACTGCGTGCGATAACTCGTTGTGGATCGCCGAGCGTTCGAATGTCGAGATTGAACTCGGCAAGTATCAGCTTCCGGTTTTCCCGATTCCGAAAGAGTTCGCTTCGGACGAGAAGTATCTCGAGTACCTCACATGGGAAGGCGCCAAGATGCGTTGGGGACAAGATCTGCCGGCGGAAGTGGTGGAGCGAGTGTCATATGAACTGGGTGTCATCAAGCAGATGGGATTCAACTCCTACTTCCTCATCGTGTGGGACCTCATCAAGCACGCAAAAGATGAAGGCATCCGAGTTGGTCCAGGTCGTGGTTCGGCAGCTGGTTGTGCCGTGGCATATTGCTTGCGCATTACAGAACTCGACCCATTGAAGTACGACCTCCTGTTTGAACGCTTCCTGAACCCATCGCGCGTCAGCATGCCCGATATCGACATGGACTTCGACTCGCGTTATCGCGACCACATGATTCGCTACGCCGCCGAAAAGTACGGCCGTGACCATGTGGCTCAGATCATCACGTTCGCCACCATCAAGTCGCGTAACGCCGTGCGCGATGCCGCGCGCGTGTTGGGTCATGAATACGCAGTCGGCGACCGCATCGCAAAGCTCATGCCACCTCTCAACCAAGGTCGCGATACGCCATTGGCCGCATGTCTTGAGTTCAACGAGAAATTTGCCGATGGCTATCGCGATGCACAAGGCCTCCGTGACCTCATTGCTATCGATGAAGTAGCCGCAAAAGTGGTCGACGTTGCACGTGGGTTGGAAGGTCTGAAGCGTTCCGATGGCATCCACGCTGCAGCGGTGGTGATTACGCCAAAGGAACTCACCGAGTACTTGCCCATTCAGCGTAAGCCTGTCGGTGACTTGAAGGCCGATGAAGCTCCCATCGTGACGCAGTATGAAATGCACGGTGTAGAAGATCTCGGTCTTCTCAAGATGGACTTCTTAGGACTGCGCAACCTCGACGTCATTACTGATGCGGTCGAGATGATTCGCCGGCAGCGCGATCCAAATTTTGATATCGACACAGTTCCACTTGATGACAAGTTGACGTTCGAACTGTTGGGCAGGGGAGACACCATCGGCGTATTCCAATTGGAATCACCGCCGATGCGTGCACTTTTGAAGTCCATGAAGCCAACAACGTTTGAAGACGTGAGCGCTGTGCTTGCCTTGTATCGCCCTGGTCCGATGAGTGTGAATATGCACTACGACTACGCGGACTACAAGAACAATCGCAAACAGCCCGAGTATTTCCACCCGGAAGCAAAAGAGCTTCTGCACGACACGTACGGCCTCATGGTGTACCAAGAGAGCATGATGCGAGTGGCGCAAAAGTTCGCCGGCTACGACCTGGCTCAAGCAGACAACCTTCGAAAAGCTTGCGGTAAAAAAGACCACAAGGCGATGGAAAAAGAAGAAGTCGTCTTCGTTGAAGGTTGCGAGAAAACTGGTTACGGACGAGAACTGGGCGAAACCTTGTTTGGTGTTATTCGTAAGTTCGCCGACTACGCCTTCAACAAGAGCCATACGTTCGGTTACGGACTCATCTCGTATCAAACTGCGTATCTCAAGGCTCACTTCCCTGTGGAGTATTCGGCTTCGCTGTTGTCTTCTGTGAAGGGCAACTATGAAAAGGCAGCAGTGCATCTTGCGGACTGTCGTTCCATGGGTATCACGGTGTCGAACCCTGATATCAACGCAGGCCGTTCCGATTTCGAAGCAATCTTTAACGAGCAAGAAAAGCGCATCATCTTTGCCTTGTCGGCAGTACGCAACGTGGGCGAAGGTTTGGTGGCTCAAATTGTTGAAGAGCGTGATGTCAATGGACCATATGAGTCGTTCCACGACTTCGCGAAGCGTGCACCGGAACAAGCGCTCAACAAGCGCGCTGTTGAATCACTCATTAAGGCGGGCGGATTCGACTCGTTAGGCCATCCTCGTCGCGGCCTGCTCATGGTGTTCGAGTCAATCATTGACAATGCTGTTGCCAAGCGTCGTGAAGAAGAAAAAGGCGTCATGTCGCTCTTCGGTGAACTCGAAGAGTCCAGTGACAGTGGTTGGTCTTCAGAGATTGCAATTCCCGAATTGCAGTTCGCAAAGCCCGACCAGTTGCGCCACGAAAAGGACATGCTCGGTCTGTACATTTCCGATCACCCATTGCGCGGTGTCGAAAATGCATTACGACGACTCACCACCAGCTCCATTCGTGATCTAGAAACTCGTGAAGCTGGAAACGTCACCATTGGCGGTGTGATGACATCGCTCAACCGTCGTTTCACAAAGCGCGGCGATCAAATGGCCACATTTGTCATCGAAGACTTCGACGCAGCAATTGAGGTCACCGTCTTTTCCAAAGTCTTAGGAGAGTTCGGACATCTGTTGGCCGACGACATCGTCGTCACCGTGACGGGTCGTCTGAACAAGCGTGAGGATGCCCCGGCCAGCTTCTCTGCACAGCGCATCGTTGTCCCCGAGAACTTGCACACCCGTATTGAAGAAGTTCTCATCACATTGCCCACTGGTTTCAACAGCACCAAACTCGATGCGCTCAAAGCGATTATCGCCGACTTCCCCGGAGTGTCGCCAGTGCGACTTCAGCTCGCCGGCGGAAAGGTCTTCGACCTCGGTCCGGGCCATTTGGTGGATATTGAGAAGGCTGTAGCCCCGCTTCGACTCACTTTTGGGTCAAATGCGGTGAAAATCATCTGATAATCAGGCTCCGTTTCAGGGTTCTGACTTTTGAAATGGCAGAATAGAAGGGTTGTTGTCGGCGGTCTCGCCGCCTGAAGCCCTAGGGAGTCACTCGGTTCTATGTCGTTGGAAGTCACCACACAGGACTGCAGTGCCCTTACAGAGGCTCAGCTTGAAGAGATGCTGACCATCGAGGGCGCATTTGGTCTTGAGCAGTTTCAGAAGGCTCAGCAGGATTGGGTGCTGTGCACGCTTGCTCGCCTCGACGGCAAATTGCACGGCGTCACTTTCTCCACCTTGGAGCGCATCGGTGGAACACCATGCGTCCTTCTTGGTCTCATGACCATTAAGCGCACCGCAAAGCGTGATTCCATTCTGAAGGGTTTGATGGGCGAGGCCTATCACCGCGCACTCATGGCATTCCCTGACGAAGATGTGGTCGTCGGAAGTCGTTTCCCCATCCCCGACGGTCTGGAAGCATTCAAGTCGCTCACCGACATCATTCCTCGTTTTGAACATCGCGCAGATGGTGAAGCACGCGCATGGGGCAAGCGTCTTGCTCGTCGATTCAAGGTTGACTCCACCTACGACGACAAGTCCTTCACTGTTGCATCGGGCGGACAAAGTGGATTCCTCGATCATGTGTCGTTGAAGCCAGAGAAAATCTCTGACGAAATCACTTCACTCTTCAAAGGCGTGAATGCCAAGAAGGGCGGCGTGCTCATCGTTCATGGTTGGACGATGGCAGAGAGCCTCGTCAAGCTCGGCGCTCGCTCGTAACGCTGTGCAATTCTCCGACGTCGTTCGTTCGCGTCGGATGACTCGTTCCTTTGAGTCAACTCCCGTTGCTTCCTCGGTTCTCCATTCGTGTGTTGAGTTAGGTCTTCGAGCACCAAGCGCGGGGAAGTCGCAGGGATGGCACGTGGTGCTTTTGCAAGGCGAAGAGACTTCTCGTTATTGGGATGTTGCGCTTGCCCAAGAGAAGCGGGCGTCATTCGCATTCCCTGGTTTGTTGAAAGCACCAGTCATCGCGCTGATGCTTGCTGATTCTTCTGCTTACCTGCAGCGATACTCGGAGCCAGATAAACAACACACGGGACTCGGAGCATCGGAAGAAGTTTGGCCAGCGCCGTACTGGACAATTGATGCATCGTTTTCCACGATGACGTTCTTGCATGCATTGGAAGACAACGGGTTAGGTGCATTGTTCTTTGCGCATGCAAACGAAGGCGGTCTGCGTGCGGAGTTCGGGCTACCGGATCACGTGCAGATTTTGGGAACCGTTGCTCTTGGATATCCGGCAACGGGTGATGCGCGACCAGGTCGCAGTGCATCACGTGTCGGCAAAAGTGTTGACGACGTTATTCACCATTCTCAGTGGTGAGCAGTCGATCACGCATTTCTTCGGCAGTGTGTGCTGGTAATAAGCAGACGTAATCACGACACACATACGCAGCGCCTACTTCGCGGCCCGTCCATAGCGGAGAATCCGTGGGTGAGCCCCACGCAATCACGCCATGTGGTCGCCATTGCTCACGGTACACGGCAAGAAGATGGGCGTCATCGCCAGGAATAACCACTTCGGTCGTACCGATATGTAGCAATAGCGATGCAGCGAGAGCATTACTGAAAGCAGAGGGAGCATTTGGCGCAACTCGTGCCAAGAGTCGAAGGATGTCATGCGCATGCGCACGAAGAGAGTCATCGCCTGTCAATGCTGAGAGGCGCAAGAACGCCATTGCCGCAACTGAATTGGCAGATGGCGTTGCATTGTCCATGAAGTCTTTTTGACGCACGACCAATTGCTCTGCAGTTGAACCGACGGTGAAGAGACCGCCATGTTCTGAATCCCAGTGCTGTTCAATCAAGAGCGCGGCAGTCTGGTTTGCGACGTCAAGCCATTCATGCTCGGATGTCAGCTCGTACATACGAGTCATGGCATCAACAACATGGGCAAGGTCGTGGGCGAGAGCGTTATGACGAGCTGATGGCGTTGCATCAGATTGCCAACTGCGTCTCCAGGTGCCATCGGGCATGCGCAAGTTGTCGACAAGGAATCGAGCATTCTTTCGAGCCATGGCAATGTATGTCTCGTCATTTAATGCAGCAGCAACCTCGCATAGTGAGGCCAACATCATCGCATTCCATTCGGTGAGCACCTTGTTGTCGAGTCCTGGTCGATGACGAAGAGATCGAACGCTCAAAAGCTCTGTTTGCGCTTGCACGATGGCATCGGGGCGTATGAGATCGCCGCGCTGACGAATTCTGTTGGGGATAGAGCGACCTTCAAAATTGCCATCATCGGTGATATCCCAATAGGACATCACCGCTTCGGCATCGCCCGTCACAGCATGACGCACCTCTTGGGGTGTCCATGTATAGAACGCACCTTCTTCTGAATGACCATGTTCATCGAGTGAGTCGGCATCCTCGGCGCTGTAGAAGCCGCCCGAAGAATGACTGAGATCGCGAGCGATGTAGTCAACGATCTCGCGCACCACTTGTTCGTCTCGAGGTTCATGCGTGAGTTGCCATTGATGCAAGTAAACGCGCACCAGGAGAGCTTGGTCGTACAGCATCTTTTCAAAGTGGGGGACCAGCCATTGGTTGTCAACGCTGTAACGAGAAAATCCACCACCGAGATGGTCGTACATTCCTCCGGCGGCCATCGCGTCTAGTGAAGTACGCACCATTGGCAGGAGAGTGGCGTCTTTGTTGACTGCGTAAATGCGCAGAAGTAAATCAAGTGAGAAGGTGGAGGGGAACTTTGGTGCGCCACCAAATCCACCCCAGGTGGCATCAAAGTTCTGTCGTAAGGAATTGACAGTAGAAGAGATAAGTGCAGGTGCATCGATATCATCCGCCGGCGCAATGAGTGCGGTACGTCCGATGGTCTCTACAAGCGCTTCGACATTCTGTTGTAGTTCATCGCGTCGATTACGCCACGCATCGTCAACTGCATTCATTAATTTCACGAATGTCTCGCGTGGGTAATACGTGCCGCCATAGAAAGGCTCGCCCGTTGGTGCAAGAAACACTGTCATTGGCCAACCGCCGCGTCCTGTCAAAGCTTGCACGGCATCCATATAGACGGCATCAACATCGGGACGTTCTTCTCGGTCCACTTTGATATTGATGAAGAGTTCATTCATCACGGCTGCAGTGGCTTCGTCTTCGAAACTCTCATGCGCCATGACATGACACCAGTGGCATGCGGAATATCCGACGGATAAGAGAATGGGTTTGCCCGTGCGCTGTGCTTCTGCAAATGCTTCGTCGCCCCACTGATGCCAGTGGACGGGATTGTCTCGGTGTTGACGTAAATACGGTGATGTCGCGTCAGCGAGACGATTGATCACAGTGGACTATGCACCCATGGCGTGATAACCGCCATCGACGTGAATGACTTCGCCGGTGGTGGCGGGGAACCAATCAGACATCAGCGCGAGCACTGTCTTTGCAACTGGTGTGGAGTCGGTGACATCCCAGCCAAGAGGCGCACGGTCGTCCCAAATGTCTTCAAACTTCTTAAAGCCAGGAATGGACTTTGCTGCCATTGTCTTAATGGGGCCTGCAGCAACCAAGTTGCAGCGGATGCCGCGTGGACCGAGATCTTTCGCGAGGTAGCGGTTCGTGGCTTCGAAGGCGGCCTTTGCAACACCCATCCAGTTGTACGCAGGCCATGCGACAGTGTTGTCAAAGTCAAGTCCGATGATGGTGGAACCTGGCTGCATGAGAGGCAGGAATGCATCAGCCATTGTCTTGAGCGAGTAGGCGGAAATCTCCATGGCTATTGCAACATCGCTCCATTGTGCGGCAAGGAAGTCATCACCTAAACACACCTCGGGAGCAAAACCGATTGCGTGAAGAACAGCATCAACGCGACCCAAGGATCCGCGCACTTGTTCACGAACTGACTCCACATGGTCGGCATTGGTGACATCGAACTCAAAGACCTCAACTGGAGTATCCAGTTTGCGAGCGGTTCGTTGTGTGAGAGAAAGGGCGCGTCCGGCACCTGTCAACACAATCTCAGCTCCTTCACGTTGCGCCAGCTGCGCCACGCGGAAAGCGAGAGAAGCATCCGTGAGAACGCCTGTGACCACAATTTTCTTACCGTCGAGAAGACCCATTCATATGACCGTAGTTCGGTAGGGGTCTATGTGTAAGGCTCTACCAAATGCGTATTGGAATTCTCGGAGGAACCGGTCCTGCCGGTAGCGCCCTTGGCGCCCGCCTGGCATCTATTGGTTATGAAGTCGTCATTGGCTCGCGTTCGAAGTATCGCGCCCTTGAGGCAGTGGACAGTTTGAAGGCAAAGTGGCCCGATCTCAATCTCCCGATTGAAGCCGGAGATAACGAGGCCGCATCGTCATGTGATGTTGTCGTGCTTGCGACTCCTTGGGAAGGTGCAGCGACCACTGCCCAGGAACACATTGGGCTTCTTGCCGGCAAGGTTGTCATCAGTATGGCAAACGCACTTGTTCGCGTGGGTCATGAATTCCAGCCACTGATGCCTCCTCGCGGAAGTGTGGCTGCTCACGTGCAAGCCGCAGTGCCAGAGTGCCGCGTTGTCGCCGCATTCCATCACCTCCCTGCAACCGAGTTGGGCCACCTTGGCGAGCCCATCGATTCTGACGTTCTGATTTGCTCCGACGATGATGATGCGAAGCAAATCACTATGGACATCACGCAGCACATTCCTGGCTGTCGTCCACTCGATGCCGGTGAACTCTCCAACGCAACAGCGATTGAAGCATTCACCGCCGTTCTTCTTCAGCTCAATGTTCGTTACAAGACGCGCGTCGCTCCGAAGTTGACAGGCATCAAGAAAGATCCACGAGCAAAGGCATAACCACTATGTCCATGAGGTTGTACGACACCGCCAAACGTGAAGTTGTTCCGTTTACTCCCGGTAAAGAAGTCCTCATGTATACGTGTGGCATCACGCCATACGACGCCACACACTTAGGGCATGCATCAACGTTCTTGATGTACGACATCCTTCAACGTCGGCTCATCGACCTTGGGCACACCGTGAAGTGTGTTCGCAACGTCACCGATGTCGACGACCCGTTGTTTGCGAAAGCCCGGGAATTGGGTGTGCACTACCTTGACCTCGCGGCAGGGGAAGAAGCACGATTCAACCGCGACATGGTGGCGTTGAATGCACTTCCCGTGTTCAGTACACCTCGCGCATCGTCGGCAATCACTGATATTCGTAAGTTCATCGGCGAAGTTCTTGATCGCGGATTCGCATATGCCGCTGGTGGTTCGGTGTACTTCGATGTCACGAAGTTCCCATCATTTGGTGAGGTCTCTCATTACTCACATGACCAAATGATTGAGTTCGCTCGTCAACGTGGTGGCAATGTCGACGACCCGTACAAGCGCAATCCTCTTGACTTCGTACTGTGGCATCCATCTGCTGATGACGAACCTGCATGGGAAACCGCATGGGGTGCAGGCCGCCCTGGTTGGCACATTGAATGTTCAGCACTTGCTTTGCGCGAGCTTGGCACCACCATTGATCTTCATGGAGGCGGAAGCGACCTCATCTTTCCGCATCATGAATGCGAGCGTGCCCAGTCGGAAGCCGCGACCGGTGAAACCTTTGTCAAGCACTGGATGCACGTCGCAATGGTGTTCAAAGACGGGGAGAAGATGTCGAAGAGTCTCGGCAACCTCGTCTTTGTCGACAAATTGCGCACGGAATGGGACCCGCGTTCCATCCGTATGGCCATTATCGAGCACAGCTACCGCCGTGAATGGGAGTGGGATGACGAACTCATGCCACGCAACCACAAGCGACTCGAAGCTTGGAAGGCGTCCGTTGGTGGAGCCTCTTCTGATGTTCTTGAACAGGTTCGTGCCTGTCTTGACAATGACCTTGATACGCCAGGCGCCCTTGCAGCCATGGATGCAGCGGCGGCGCAGGGCCATGATGTCTCGTCTCCGGCATCCTTGCTGGGCGTGGAACTTGCCGAGGTCATCGGTCCGAAGTAACGCTCCGTTACATCTGTGTGACAGATGAATACTGCTGTTCACACGACCCGTAATACGGGGTATTGTTCGCACGGGATGGCACCTAGCGACAACACAGAATCTGCGAGCATCGCGTCTGCAGCATTGCCTGGCACTGGCAGGGCGCAACGCCGTGCGCGTCGTGTCATTAAGCCATTGTTGAATAACCTCTGGAAAGTCTCCATTGAAGGTTTAGAAAATGTTCCAACGGATGGTCCTGCCATCTTGTGTCCGAATCACATCAGCTTCTTTGATTCAGTTTTCACTATGGCCTACGCGGGTCGCCAAATCAGTTTCGTCGGCAAAGCCGAATACATGGATTCGTGGAAGACGAAGCATTTGTTTCCAGCGCTCGGCATGATTCCGATTGACCGTGCTGGTGGCTCAAAAAGTGAAGGCGCACTGATTGCCGCAGAAAATGTTTTGCGTCGAGGTGAACTCTTTGGCATCTATCCCGAAGGCACTCGCAGTCGTGACGGAATGTTGTACAAGGGTCATACAGGAGCTGCACGTCTCGCGGTGAAATTGGGTTGTCCCATCATTCCCGTCGGCATCATCGGTACTCGCGAGATTCAGCCTCCCGACAAAATTCTTCCCAAAGTCGGACTGCAATGCACTGTGAAGTTCGGACAACCCATCCTTCCGCAGCGCTACCTCGAACGCGGTGACGATCACATGGTCTTGCGAGAGATGACTGATGAATTGATGTTCGAGATTCGTGAACTCACTGGCCAGGAGTACCGAAATGTGTACGCCACCAAGAAGGCAGAGTCGATTCCGACCGAACAAGCCGTCATTTCAGGCTCCTAATTAAGGGTTCTCGTCTCGGCCTGCTCCGTAGAATGGGAGCCTCATGGCTGATATCTCCGTACTCCTTCCGGACGGGTCTTCCCGTTCGTTGCCGCAGGGCTCTAGCGTCGCCGATTTGGCTGCGTCAATTGGTTCCCGTCTTGCCAAAGCTGCCGTTGCAGGCACAATCAACGGCTCGGAAGTAGACCTCAGCACTGCACTCACTGATGGTGTCACCGTTTCGATCATCACCGACAACAGTGACGAGGGTCGCCATGTGTTGCGTCACTCCACCGCTCACGTGTTGGCACAAGCAGTTGTGCAGTTGTTCCCCGGTGCGCAGTTCTCCATCGGGCCGGCAATTGAAGACGGCTTCTATTACGACTTTGAACTTCCCGGTGGACGCACATTCTCTGATGATGATCTTGCAGCCATCGAAGCTCGCATGCGCGAAATCATGAAGGCCAGCCAGCCATTCATTCGTTCAGAAATGTCAGCAGCAGATGCGCTCAAGTTGTTTGCAGCGCAGAAGTACAAATGCGAAATTATCGAGCGTGTGACCTCGGGTGCAGCCGACGGTAGCGATGCTGCCGAAGTGGGGGATAGCGACACGATCAGCGTGTACCGCAACACCGAAGAGTTCGTTGACCTCTGCCGTGGGCCTCACGTGCCCACAACGTCTAAGTTGGGCCACTTTGCACTCATGAAAGTTGCTGGCGCATATTGGCGTGGCAACGAAAAGGGACCCATGCTTCAGCGCATTTACGGCACCGCCTGGGAATCTGATGCTGCAGTGAAGGAACATCTTCATCGTCTGGAAGAAGCGGCGAAGCGTGATCACCGTCGTCTTGCAAATGAACTTGATCTCCTGTCGTTCCCCACAGAGTTGGGTGGTGGACTCGCAGTGTGGCATCCGAAGGGCGCCATTGTTCGCAAGTTGATGGAGGACTACAGCCGTCAACGTCACCAAGATGGCGATTACCAATTCGTCTATACGCCGCATCTTGCAAACGCGAATCTCTTTGCAAAATCGGGCCACCTCGATTTCTACGCAGATGGTATGTACCCGCCAATGGAGATGGACAACGGCACGTACTACATGAAGCCAATGAACTGCCCAATGCACTGTCTGATCTTTGACAGTCGCCAGCGCAGCTATCGCGAACTTCCATTACGTCTTTTCGAGCTGGGCAATGTGTATCGCTACGAGCGTGCCGGAACACTGCACGGTTTGTTGCGCATTCGTGGTTTCACACAAGACGACAGCCACATCTATTGCACGGAAGATCAGATGGCAGACGAGATTGCATCGCTTCTCGACTTCATCATGTCTGTTCTGCGACGCTTTGGATTTGAAGACTTCGAGTTCAACCTCTCCACGCGTGACCCTGAGAAGTCAGTGGGTTCAGATGAAATCTGGGGAAAGGCCACTGCGGCGTTGAAGGAAGCCCTTGAACGTCACGGCGTGCAGTACAAGATGAAGGAAGGCGATGCAGCTTTCTACGGTCCAAAGATCGACATTGATGTACGCGACGCCATCGGTCGTAAGTGGCAACTCAGCACCATCCAGTGCGACTTCAATTTGCCCGAGCGTTTTGGGTTGGAATACATCGGCTCCGACGGCGCACGTCACCGTCCCATCATGTTGCACCGTGCTTTGTTCGGTTCGATTGAGCGTTTCTTTGGTGTTCTCATCGAGCACTACGCCGGTGCATTCCCTACTTGGCTCTCGCCAGAGCAGGTCCGTGTTCTTCCCGTTGCGCTCGCACACGATGCATATGCAACGGAAGTCGTTGCACAACTCAAGGCTGCGGGTTTCCGTGTTGATATCGATCACGCAGATGAACAGTTAGGCAAGCGCATTCGTAATGCGAAGACCAGCAAGGTGCCGTATGTATTGGTTGTTGGCGACGACGACGTTGCGAATGGCTCGGTCGGTGTCAACCCTCGTGGCGGTGAAGTAGAACGCGATGTGAAAGTCACAGATTTCATTTCTCGTATCGCTGCAGAAGTTGCTGAAGGGCAATCGGGCGGCCAGTAAATGTCGCTGGAACAACTCTGGAACGGGTGGCGTGCCCAATATGTCGGGCAGGGGACTGCATCGTCTGTTGCCTCGACGAAATCGGTCTTCACGCAAATCCTTGAATCCGGACTGTCCGATGACGAAGCGCATATCGTCCATCGTTCATCTCACTCATTTGTGATTCTGAACGCATTTCCTTATGCGTCAGGGCATCTCTTGGTGCTTCCCTTTCGTGAAGTGCCGAACTTGGAAGATCTCTCCATTGATGAATCGCTTGATGTGTGGACAAATGTCACGAATGCCACGATTGCTTTGCGGGCGTCACATTCTCCCGATGCGCTCAACGTCGGAATCAACCTCGGGGCGGCGGCAGGTGGCAGTATTGCTCAACACCTTCACGTTCATGTTGTGCCTCGTTGGAATGGGGATTCAAACTTCATGACGTCGGTGGCAGACACTCGCACGATTCCAGAACCACTCTCGCTCACCGCTTCTAAAGTGCGTGCTGCCTGGCCCAAGGAGGGCAAATGACCGACGATATTCGTGACCAACTTCCTGACGACCTCAATGCTGTTGACAATGTCGCGGCATATGACTTCCCCGATAACAGCCGTCGCCGCATCCCTGGCATCTTGTATGCCGTGGCCGCAATCTTGTGTCTCCTTGTGTGGCAAGTGGGCAATTCCAATGACTCTGTGTTGGTCAATCGCGGTTTGGTGTTCGGTGCTTGCTTACTTGGAGCAATGGCAATCATCAGCTTTAGCAGTGGCTGGAAGATGACGATCGATGAGTCAGAAGCACTTGTCCGTGCAACTCGTAAGGTTGGATTTCCTGTCGGTCATGCGTCTGCTCAGCAGGTCTGGCGTGGCATTCGCAGCCGACCAACATGGCGAATTTTTTGCTACAGCGTTGAAGAACCGCCACAACAGCGTGGATTAGTCCTCGTAGATGCCGTCAACGGCGAGATTGTTGAATGTCTTGTTGAAGCGAACCCTGATGCAGAGGTCGCTTCCGACACGGCTGTTCAGGACTAGCGTTCACTCAATGTTTGACGGCAGTTTCCGAGCACCTATCGAGCGTGCAGTGCGCCCGGTGGGCATGTTGTTGCGTCGGACGGGCATGTCTCCGGACCATCTGACGATTCTCGGAGTTCTTTTTGCTGTTGCCGCAGCAGTGGCGATTGCGAATGGAAAATTGCAGGG
>CAEZUX010000001.1_pt1 | contig 41201 bp, 36 predicted proteins | sample 7264591 | NCBI WGS metagenome assembly CAEZUX01 (sample SAMEA6813842, study PRJEB35770) | uncultured Acidimicrobiaceae bacterium | biome: Freshwater; feature: Freshwater reservoir; material: water | place: Czech Republic | collected 2017-05-23 | depth 0.5m m | reverse complement strand
TGAAGATGACGCGCTTGCCAGCAACATCAGCGTTGCTGAAGTCCTGCAAGTTGCCACCGGTGAGTGTGAATGAAGGAAGCGTCTGACCAGGTGCTGGAAGATCGCCGACTGTGTTGACGGGGGTGCCGCCGAATGATGTCTGTGCCATAGGTGGTGAGCCTAGGGCGGTTTCTAGTTCACGCCTCAGGCGCACCAGGTGAACGTCGGCGAGATGCTTGGAAGAACGAGATACCAAAGAGAATGCCCACAACCCACCACTGGTATTGGTCAATCCAGTCCAGGACGGAGCGAATCTGGTCCTCGAGGGCCTTGCCTCCGAACCATACGGCCGTAAGACGAATGAGGATGCCGGGCACGAGGAGGGCAAAGAACTTCTTTGGGGTCATGCGCAGATGACCCACCAAGAGGCACACGATATTGGACGCGGGCATTAAGAGAACGGCCAACCAACCGGCGCGTACTGTTGCTCGTTCGGTCCATTGGTAGATGCGGGGCATCTCTCCCACTTGGGATTCCGTCCATCGCAGTGCACGCTCACCGAAGATGCGTCCCGTGAAATACAGGGCAGCGCCCGCCGCCAAGATGCGGAAGAAGCCAATGAGGAAGAACGGCAAGGGGTCGATGAAAGGCACCGAACCAAAGAGGTTTCTATTGCGAGCACTCAGCAGAAGGACCAGCACAGGGTGGTTGTCGACAAGGGCGGGGCCGATGTTGCTGCCAATGGTGCCTGCGGCAAAGAGCAATGAAGTAATGACCAAGAGGAGGCGACGCATTCAGAGAACCGTAGTGCCCGCAGGCTCTCTGAATGCGTCGTCTCCTTGCTACGGTTTTCAGAGTCGTGGCACCAGCCACTCGTATGCAAGGGGACACCATGAAGGGCTTGATGCAGCCAACCCAGTTGACCATCAACTACTTGTTTGATCGCGCGGAGAAATACCACCGCGAAAAGACCATCGTGACTGCAACGGCAACAGGTCGCGAGCGCATCACATATGGCGAGTGGGCTGATCGCACACGCCGTCTTGCGTCAGTTCTCGACACTCTGGGCATCTCAAACTTGGGTCGCGTTGCAACGTTTGCTTGGAACACCCAGCGTCACCTCGAGTTGTACTTCGCTGCGCCGTGTAGTGGCCGCGTGTTGCACACACTCAACATTCGTTTGTTCCCAGAGCAGCTCACGTACATCGTGAACCATGCAGAAGACGAAGTGATTTTCATTGACACTTCCATCTTCCCGTTGATCGAACCATTGCTGTCCACCTTCACAACGGTGAAGCATCTTGTCTTCATGTATGACGGCAAGGGCGAAGTTCCTGCATCTGTTCCTGGTTTCCAAGTGCACGAGTATGAAGCACTTCTTGCTGCAGCAAAGCCTGCGGTGTGGCCGTCCAACATCGACGAAAACCAAGCAGCCAGCATGTGTTACACCAGTGGCACCACGGGCAATCCAAAGGGTGTCGTGTACAGCCATCGCAGCACCTACTTGCACACAATGGGTGCGATGACTGTTGATTCACTCGGTGCACGCGAGTCCGATGTCATTCTTCCTGTCGTTCCGATGTTCCATGCGAACTCATGGGGACTCGCACACGCAGGTGTTGCATCGGGTGCCGACCTCATCATGCCTGGCCCCGATCTTTCTGGTCCAGCAGTTGCGAACCTCATCGTGGAAGAAAAGGTCACTGTTGCTGCTGGTGTTCCCACCATCTGGATGGCAGTTCTTCCTGAACTGAAGGGACGCGACACATCGTCATTGCGCAGCATTCCATGCGGTGGTTCTGCAGTGCCAAAGGCTCTCAGTGAGGCGTATCGCGAGCAGACGGGCTTGCCGATCTTGCAAGCATGGGGCATGACAGAGACAAGCCCGATTGCGGCGGTCTGCACCATGTCGAAGGCTGACCAGTTGTTGCCACAAGAAGAGCAAGCAGAGTTGCGCACCACAGTGGGTCTCATTGCCTTTGGTGTGGAGATGCGTGTTGTTGAGCCAGGTACGACAACACCGCAGCCATGGGATGGCGAGACAAGTGGTGAGTTGCAGTGTGCAGGTCCTTGGATTGCGTCGAACTACTACAACGACCCACGTTCTGGTGAAAGCTTCACCGAAGACGGTTGGTTGCGCACCGGTGACGTGGCAGTGGTTGATTCAAAGGGCCGAATCCGCTTGGTGGACCGCACAAAGGATCTCATCAAGTCTGGTGGCGAATGGATTTCATCTGTTGACGTTGAGAACGAACTGATGGCTCATCCAAAGATTGCAGAGGCAGCAGTTATTGGTGTTCCGCATCCGAAGTGGAGCGAACGCCCACTTGCATGTGTTGTGGTGAAGCCAGGGGAGACCTTGACCAAAGAAGAAGTTCTGGAGTTCATCGCACCAAGCCTTGCCAAGTGGCAGATGCCAGACGATGTGGTCTTCATTCCTGAAGTGCCTAAGACATCAGTGGGCAAGTTCTCGAAGAAGACATTGCGCGAGCAGTTCGAGACCTACCAGTTGCCAACAGTGTGATGTTGCAGTGGGGTGCAGATGCGCCCCACGGGTTCATCTAAGAATCGTTACAAGCGGCCCGCATCGATGATGCGTTGCAGGAATTGCTGAGCCCGCTCAGACTTTGGTGCAGTGAACACCTGAGATGGTGGGCCTTGTTCGATGATGTGTCCACCATCAAGGACGCACACCACGTCGCTGGTGTCGCGAGCAAAGCCCATTTCGTGTGTGGCAAGAATCAATGTCATGCCTGATGCTTTTAATTCGCGAACAACGTCAAGTACTTCGCCGACCAATTCAGGGTCAAGCGAACTGGTGATTTCATCAAGCAACAGAACTTCTGGCTCGATAGCTAAAGCGCGCACAATTGCAACGCGTTGCTGTTGACCGCCGGACAGTTGATCGGGATATGAGTCTGATTTGTCGCCTAATCCGAAACGCTGAAGCAATTCCATTGCTTTCGCACGTGCAACAGATTTATTGACACCCAATGTCTTTGTGGGGGACAAGATGATGTTGTCCATCACTGACATGTGAGGGAACAAGTTGAAGTTCTGGAACACCATGCCAATACGGCGACGCATGGGGTTGGCATCAAGCCCAGGAATGGAGATGTCCACGCCATCGAGATAGATCTCGCCGTCATCGATGGGTTCGAGCAGGTTGATGCAACGCAACAGTGTGCTCTTGCCTGATCCGCTTGGTCCGATGAGAGTGACAACCGAACCTTCAGTGATGTCAAGTGTGACGTTATGCAGAACCACGTGGCCGCTGTATGACTTCGAAAGTCCGCGAAGTGAAATCTTGGTATTGCTCATCGCACGCGAGTTCCTGTGGTGCGACGACGTTCGCGCTCGATGAGGTAATCAGTGGTGCGCGTGAGAGGGATTGTGATGCATAGGAAGATCACAGCGGCGCCAATGTATGGCGTGAAGTTAGCGAACTTTGATTTATCAATGCCGGCTTGACGAAGAATCTCTATGGGGCCGATGAGACTGACCAATGCAACGTCTTTTTGCAGACTGACAAGGTCGTTCATGAGTGGTGGCACGACGCGACGAACTGCTTGCGGAATGACCACGTATCGCATTGTCTGCCAGTTGGACAGGCCTAATGATCGAGCAGCTGCGCGTTGTGACTCGTGCACGCTCTCGATGCCCGCGCGGAATACTTCGGCAACGTATGAGGCGTAGGTGAGGATGAGGGCAACAGAGCCCCAGAGAAGCGGGCTATTCCAGGGGCGGTCAAGACCGAGACCAGGAACGCCGAATCCGATGAGATAGATCCACAAGATGATGGGGACACCGCGCATGATGTCGGTGTAGGCGATGGTGAGCGCGCGCACGGGGAAGAGTGCTGGTGTGCGGGAATTGCGAGCCATCGCCACCAACATCGCAAGAATCAGAATGAGTGGGGCAGACCACGCAAAGATCTTGACGTCAAGAACGAATGCATCGAGCAATCGCGGAAACGAATCGCGAAAACGTTCGCCGTTGAAAAAGGACTGATGCACTCGGTCCCATCGCGGCATTTTGGGCACGAGAAGCACAATCGCGGTCACCACGATCAGCGAACTGACCGTAGCGACCGCGATACTGCGACGTTTCCGTGCTTGTTCGTACGCAGCACGACGACTGGTGGTGGTGGCCATCTTCAGTCAGTCGTTGTGGTGCGGTACGAGGCGTTACTTGATAACGGGGATTTCAGCCTTGCTGGACAACCACGTTGTGGTGATCTCTGCAAGTGCTCCGCTGTCCTTGATTGCTGCAAGTGCAGTGTTGACGCAGCTGACCAATGGGTTGTCGAGGTCGAAGACCAAGCCGAACTCATCAGCCTTTGCAGATGCGTCTGATGGGAACTGACCAAGAACTGCTGAACCTTCAATTTCAACAGCAGATACGTAGAGCGCTGTTGGAAGGTCGAAGATTGCTGCATCGATTTGCTTTGCATCAAGAGCAGCCTTTGCGCCGGCGTTGTCGTCATAAACGAATGGCTCGGTGTCTGGCTTGATCACGTTGGTGATGTAGTCGAGGCTGGTTGTGCCGGCCTGTGCACCAAGCTTGAGCTTCTTGATGTCAGCAAGAGTGGTTGCACCTTTTGCAGCTGAATCGGTGAGTCCAACGATTGCTTGGTTGGTGGTGTAGTAACCATCGCTGAACGAAACAGTCTGCTTGCGCTCTTCAGTGATCGAGTACTGCTGCAAGTTGAAGTCGAAGCTCTTCTTGCCTGGCTGAATGGCCTCATCGAAAGTGGTACGAACCCACTTGACGTTGGCATCGGAATAGCCAAGCTCGGCAGCGATTGCGTATGCAACGGCGGCTTCAAAGCCTTCCTTCGACTCTGGCTTGTCATCGACAACCCATGGGCCGTAAGCAGGCGAACCTGTACCGATGGTGAGAACACCATCATTGAGGGTCTTGCCAGCGGTGCAGTCGTTGCCGGAACCAGCTGCAAGCTTGGCGGCCTCGTTGGTGTCGCTGGAAGATGATCCGCCACATGCTGCGAGCAGCAATGCACCGGAGATAGATAGGGCGAGCGCGATTTTGCGCATGGTGATTCCTTTCGGAAGGGATTGGGCAGAAGAAATCCTAACGGGTCTAATCCCGACCGAAACAGTCGGGATTAAGAATTTTGCCTGCCCAAGAAAAGGGATGTGGAATTGAAGGGGTCATCCATCCTTGCTGTGGCTAAGGGCGTGTCAGTCATAATGGGGGCATGGCACTTTTCGGACAAGTTCTCACGGCAATGATCACGCCGTTCGATGCCAATGGCGCACTCGACATTACTGAGGCCGTCCGCCTCGCCAAGTGGTTGCAGGACAATGGCAACGACGGTCTCGTGATCTCTGGCACCACAGGTGAATCCTCGACCCTCACTGACCCCGAGAAGTTGGAGTTGTGGGAAGCCATCATTGGCGCCGTCACCATTCCCGTCATTGCAGGATCTGGCTCAAATGACACCGCACACTCCGTACACCTCACGAAGGAAGTCACGACGATGGGCGCGGCGGGAATTCTTGCTGTTGGTCCCTATTACAACCGTCCACCACAGTCAGGTCTTATCGGCCATATCGAAGCGATGGCGAACGCAACAACATTGCCTGTCGTTGTGTACGACATTCCTGTGCGTACTGGCCGCAAGATTTCAACCGAGTCGCTCGCGTACTTGGCAAACAACGTGAAGAATGTGAAGGCGTTGAAGGATGCCGCTGGTAACCCAGCAGAAGCGGCAAACCTCATGGCGATGGTGCCAAAAGATTTCGAGTTGTACTCGGGCGACGACGGACTTACTCTTGCGTTCCTCGCGTATGGCGGTTCTGGTGTGATTGGTGTAGCAACACACTGGAGCGCACTAGAGCATCAACTCATGATCAACGCATTCAAGAGCGGAGACGTGAAGAAGGCTCGCGCAATCAACGACATCTTGTTGGAGAGCTACGCATTCGAAACAGGTGACGCGAATCCGAACCCGATTCCATCGAAGGTGATGATGAATCATCTTGGATTCAACGTTGGTGTGTGTCGCTTGCCAATGGGGCCACCACCTGCAGGTCTTGACGCTCGTGCTCGTGAGGTGTACGCCAACCTCGAGAAGGCGCGTACCGCTCTTCGCGGCTAACTCATGGCTGCTCCCGTACGCATTTATTTCCTCGGCGGTCTTGGTGAGATTGGTCGTAACTGCATGGTCCTTGAACAGGACAGCAAGTTGCTCCTTATCGATTGTGGTCTCATGTTTCCTGACGCCGACATGCACGGCATTGACCTGGTGTTGCCTGACTTCACCTTCTTGATTGAGAACAAGGACCGCATTGTGGGATGTGTTGCAACACATGGTCACGAAGATCACGTCGGTGGTTTGCAGTTCTTGCTTCGTGAACTGGAATTTCCGATTTATGGTTCGGCGGTCACGTTGGGACTTGCACGTAACCGCATTGAAGAAGCGGGTCTACTGAAGAAGACAAGCCTCGTCACGGTTCGCGACGGAGAGCGGGTGAACATTGGGCCTTTTGATGTTGAGTTCTTGCCAGTCACGCACTCCGTGCCGCATGCACACGCAATCATCGTGCACACACCACAAGGTGTGATTGTTCACTCTGGTGACTTCAAGTTGGATCTCACACCGGTGGACAATCGCCGCACCGACCTTGCACGCTTGGGTGAACTCGCATCAACAGTGGGGATTCGTCTGTTGATGTGCGACAGCACCAATGCTGAAGAACACGGTCATGCACCGAGTGAAAAGAGCGTAGGTGCTGTGCTTCGTCAGTTGTTCTATGAACATCGCGACCGTCGCATCATCACTGCATCGTTCGCTAGTCACATTCATCGCGTCCAGCAGGTGATTGAAGCCGCGCTCGATCATAGTCGCAAAGTGTGTCTGATGGGTCGCTCAATGCAAAAAAACATTGCATTGGCGATTGATCTCAAACTGATCGATGTTCCTGCAAGTGCATTCGTTGATGTTGAGCAAGTGCATGATTACGCACCTGAAGACATCTGCATCATCTCTACTGGTTCACAAGGTGAACCGATGTCGGCGTTGTCATTGTTGTCCCGCGGTGAGAGCCGTTGGTTCAAAGTGGGCGAAGACGACACGATTATTTTGTCGAGTCATGCGATTCCCGGCAACGAAGGCAATGTGAACCGCGTCATTGATGGTCTCATGCGTGCAGGCGCAAAGGTCGTGCACAGTGGCATCGCAGATGTGCATGCAACCGGACACGCACAAGCAGACGAGTTGAAGACATATCACTCCATCCTTCGACCTGAATGGTTCGTTCCTGTGCATGGCGAATTCCGCCACATGCGTGCGCACGCCGAACTTGCAATCGTGATGGGTGCCGACAAAGACAAAGTGTTGCAAGCAACCGATGGTGACGTGTTGGAGCTCTCGGATGATGGTTTGGCTTTTGTCGACAAAGTGCCAGCGAGTTACTTGTTCGTCGATGGCATCGTGGGCGATGTGGGCCAGGGCGTGTTGCGTGACCGTCGAGTTCTTGCCGAAGAGGGTGTTGTGGTCATCGTGGCAACGGTTGATGCTGCCAACCACAAAGTGATCACTGGACCAGAAGTCATCACGCGTGGCTGGGTGTATGCACCAGAGGCCGACAATCTTCTTGACGAGGCGGAGGCCCACATCGAGAAGCAGTTGGTCGCAGCCCTTGATAATGGCATCAGCGACATCGACAGCCTTGAGCGAGTGGTGCGCAAGGCAGCCGGAAAGTTCGTCAGCGACCGCACAAAGCGCCGCCCGATGATCGTTCCTGTGGTGATGACCACATAAATCAGGCATTTTCGGGGTTTGGGGAGGTATCCCGAACGTCAGTTCACCCCACTAGTACCTTTTGAGTCATGTCTGGCAAGGGTTCTCGTTCGTCTTCTGGCGGCTCTAAGGGGTCGTCCCGTGGGGCAGTGAAGACCCCACCCAAGGGCAGCAAGCGCCCCTCAGCAAAGTCTTCCAAGTCCAAGGACAGCGCCGACTCAGCCGCCCGCGAGGTCGTACGTGGTCGCGAGGTCGAGTTCTGGGGCATCGGCCTCATCAGCTCAGGCATCGTTTTTGTCCTCGCTATGTATCTCCGCATGGCGGGCCCCTTGGGTCGCGGCATTGACATCACTTTTGGATGGCTGTTAGGTCTTGGTCGATTCGCTCTTCCGGTTGTAGTCATCGGTATTGGCGTTGCGATGGTGCGCCGTCGCAGTGTGGAGCATCGTGTGCGTCTCGCGATTGGCTGGGCAGTAGTGGTGTTGGCAATCCTCGGTCTGCTGCACGTCATGAATGGTGCCGACAAGATTGTCGCTGACGTCGACGCAATGTCACAGGCTGGTGGTTGGTTCGGTGCAGTGATTGGTGAACCTTTGCGTTCCACACTCAGCTGGGCCGGTGCATGGGTCGTGCTGTTGGCTATCGGAACAGCGGGCGCCATGTTGGTGACAGATACAACGCTTCCCGAACTCATTGCGATCATTCGCACATGGAGTGCAAAGGTTTCTGGGCCTGCTGCCAATGCAGCGCGTACCGCAACTACGAATCGTGATCGCGGTACCAACTACGAAGATCTTGTTGATGTGCCAGGTGAAGAGAACGTGCCGAAGAAGTCACGCTCGAAGAAGCCAACGATCTATGACGCAGCCGATGATGGGTACTTTGAAGAACCAAAGCCAAAACCTTCGCGTCGCAAGGCGGAACCTGCACCCGCAGGAACTCCAGAGTTCGTGGGCAAGCCAGGTAGTAAGGGCAAGGAAGGGGAGAGCGAAGAGTCTTCGCCGTCAATTCCGTCCACGCCCGGTGTGTGGTCATTGCCTCCAGTGAGTCTGCTGGGTCAGACAGAAACCTTCCAAGTGGATAAGGCCCGCGTTGCAGAACGTGGTCGCCTGTTGCAAGAAGCTCTCGCATCACACGGTGTGGAGACACGTCTTGTTGGCCTCACTGTTGGTCCAACTGTCACGCGTTTTGAACTTGAACTCGGCACCGGCGTGAAGGTTGCAAAGATCACCAGCCTGAACCGCGACATTGCGTATTCCATGGCCGCCACTGACGTGCGCATTTTGGCTCCCATTCCCGGCAAGTCAGCGGTGGGTGTAGAAGTTCCAAACGAAGTTCGTCAACTTGTATCTCTGGGTGACCTCATGGTGAGTCCTGAAGCGCGCGCAGCAACGCATCCTCTTGATGTTGCCGTTGGTAAGGACATTGCAGGTCATGCGGTGTTCGTCAACCTGGCTGCAACGCCACACATGCTCATTGCAGGTGCAACCGGTGCAGGTAAGTCAAGCGGTATCAACTCGATTCTCACGTCGTTGTTAATGCGCAGCACACCAGAACAAGTGCGCCTGATTCTGATTGACCCGAAGCAAGTGGAAATGGGTCAATACGCCCGTTTGCCGCACCTGCTCACTGCGCCTGTCACCAACCCAAAGAAAGCTGCGAATGCGCTGGGCTGGGCTGTGAAGGAAATGGAAAACCGTTACGACACCTTGGTGGAAGTCGGCTTCCGCGACATCGGTGGTTTTAATGCTGCATTCGACAAGGGTGAAATCAATGACCCGAACGATGAGCACGCGAAGAAGTACGAGCGCATGCCGTACATCGTTGTGGTGGTCGACGAATTGAACGACCTCATGATGGTTGCTGCGCGTGACGTGGAAGAGTCCATTACGCGTATTGCTCAAAAGGCTCGTGCCGTGGGTATTCACCTCATCGTTGCAACACAGCGCCCGAGCGTGAACGTGATCACCGGCGTGATCAAGGCAAACATTCCTGCACGTATGGCTTTCGCCGTGAGCAGCCTTACCGACAGCCGAGTCATTCTCGACCAGCCAGGTGCAGAGAAGTTGGTGGGTAAGGGTGACATGTTGTTGATGCCCGGAAACACCAACGTACCGCAACGTATTCAGGGCTCATGGGTGGAAGAGGAAGAAGTGCGCAAGGTTGTTGCACACTGGCGTCGTCAAGCCCCCGAAGTTGTGTATGTATCTGGTGTTGAAGGAGACGATTCAGCAGCAGGTGGCAGTAGCGGCGGCGCTTCCTCCTTTGGTGGCGGTAGCAGTGACGGAGATGACCTCATTAACCGTGCCATTGAATTGGTCGTGCGTTCGGGACTTGGGTCCACCTCGATGTTGCAGCGCAAACTTTCTGTGGGCTTTGCCCGTGCAGGTCGCATCATGGATGAACTGGAAGAACGAGGAATCGTTGGTCCGGCGCAAGGCTCTAAGCCGCGCGAAGTTCTTGTGAGTGTCGAGGAATTCGAAAACGAAGGATAGAAACCAATGGCTGCAGCATTAACCCAGGTATGTGACGGACTTAAATTTCCCGAAGGGCCTGTGGCAATGCCTGATGGCTCGGTCATCCTCACTGAAATGTTCGGCGCGTGTCTCACACGTGTTGCGCCCGATGGTACGAAGACAAAAGTTGCAGACGTGGTTGGTCTGCCAAATGGACTTGCGCTCGGTCCTGATGGTTTCCTGTATATGTGCAACAACGGTGGTGCATTCACGCCGTTAGAGATTTCTGGTCTCACGCTTCCTGGCGAATTTGATCCGACGAAGTACATCGGTGGTCGAATTCAGAAAGTCAACATCGACACTGGCGAAGTGACAGATTTGTATACGCACTGTGGTGACGTTGCCCTACGCGCACCAAATGACATCGTGTTCGACGAGCATGGTGGGTTCTGGTTCACCGATCACGGCATCCGTCATGAACGCAATGCGGATCGCACTGGTATTTATTACGCCAAAGCCGATGGTTCGTTTATTGAAGAGGTGGTGTTCCCCGTGGACTCACCGAATGGCATTGGTCTCTCACCAGCGGGAGATCGTGTGTACTGGGCAGAGACTCACACGGGTCGCGTGTATCAACGTGTCGTGACTTCTCCTGGAAAAGTTGCGCCCATCACAGAAGTGCCCACCATGTTGTGCGGTCTTCCTGGGTATCAATTGTTCGACTCATTAGCTGTTGATGGTGATGGAAACATTTGTGTGGCCACTTTGGTGAATGGCGGCATCACGGTCATCTCGCCAGAGGGTGAAGTCATCAATTTCATCGAAGTAGACGACCGCATCACGACAAATATCTGTTTTGGTGGTCTGGACTATCAAACGGCCTTCATTACGGCCTCAAGCACAGGTCGTTTGTTGAAGATGGACTGGCCATACAAGGGGCTGAAACTCCACTGGCAGTAGGCTCGTATCAATGGGGCAGAAGTTCTACATAGAGACATTGGGTTGCCCCAAGAATCAAGTCGACTCCGAAAAGATCATCGGCAAGCTTCTAGCTGAGGGCTATACCGCAACGGAGAACCCCGCAAAGGCCGATGTTGTTGTTCTCAACACGTGTGCATTCATTGATGAGGCCCGTGCGGAGAGCAAAGCGACTCTTGAAGCGCTTGACGACATTCGTAAGCGTTCCTCCCGTCTGGTGGTCACTGGCTGTATGGCCGAGCGCAATGGCGATGAGTTGGCCGCGGAGTATCCGCAGGTTGATCAGATTGCTGGCTTCGGCGTTCCCATTCAGTTGGGTCGCAAGCCACTGAAAGTCACCAGCGAGGTTCCGAAGTTTGACCTCTTGAATCTTCCTCGTCCGAAGTCTGCAGCACCATGGGCATACGTGAAGATTGCCGAAGGGTGCGACCGCAGTTGTGGCTTCTGTGCAATTCCGTCATTCCGCGGACCGCAGGTCAGTCGCGATGTGTCGTCCATCCTCGCTGAAGTTGAACAAGTCGATGTGCGTGAAATCGTTCTCGTTGCGCAAGACCTCGCTAGTTACGGAAAGGACCGCCCGGATGAACTCGGTGCAGGCTCCATCGTGCAGTTGGTCCGTGACATTTCCAGCATGGTCGACTGGGTGCGCTTGTTGTATCTCTACCCGAGCGACCTTTCTGACGAATTGATTGATGCAATCCTCGCGACAGGTGTTCCGTACTTCGACCTTTCTTTGCAACATGTTTCGAAAGAGCACTTGCGTCGCATGCGTCGTTGGGGCGACAAGGATCGTTTCCTTGAGCGCATTGCTCGTATTCGTTCCATCGAGCCAAATGCCACGTTCCGTAGCAACTTCATCGTTGGCTACCCAGGTGAGACCGAAGAAGATCATGACCAGTTGCTGGACTTCGTTCGCGAAGCACAACTTGATTGGTGTGGCTTCTTCTCTTTCAGCCCTGAAGAAGGTACGCACGCTTTGACACTTCCTGGTCACGTCGAAGAGTCATTAATGAACGAGCGTCTCGCAGAACTTCGTGAGATTCAGGACAACATGACGGCAGAGCGCCGTGATGCTTTGTTGGGCGAGACCATTCAAGTTCTCGTCGACGAGCCAGGTATCGCACGCTCATTCCGTGAAGCACCCGAGATTGACGGAGTAGTTCAGGTTCCAGAAACTTTGGAAGTCGGTCGTTTCCATTCCGTTGTCGTGGAGCAGGCTTTTGGACCTGATCTCATTGCTGTTCCTGCAGAGGGCAACAATGCCCGTTGATGAAACAGCGATTGTCACCTGGGCCAATATGGTCACAGTGGCGCGTGTGCTTGCATCGCCGTTTCTTTTCCTCATGATTCCCGATGAACGTGTTGGTTCATGGGCTGCTCTCGTTGTGTGGATTCTGTTGTGCAGCAGTGATGGATTCGATGGTTATCTTGCGCGCAAGCACGGCATTACTCGTAGTGGCGCATTCCTCGACCCACTTGCCGACAAGATTCTGGTACTCGGTGCGATGTTCACATTGGTGAGTCGCGATGTGTTCTGGATTCTCCCCGTTGTCATCATTGCTGCACGTGAGATTGCAGTGAGTTTGTATCGCGTCTTTGCTGGTTCCAAAGGTGTTTCGATGCCTGCAAGCAAGCTCGCGAAGGTGAAGACCGTGATGCAGCAATGTGCGGTGGGTTTTGCTTTGATGCCTTTGACAATTAATGACGCCACCTGGACATTCACAATCTGTATGTGGGTCGCCGTTGCTCTCACGTTGGTGAGTGCTGCGCAATACGCGCAACGCGCCATCGTTTCTTCGAAGTGAGCGAGAACTTCACGCCGGAGCAAGTGGAGGCGATTCAAAAGCGTACGCTTCGCACTCTGACCCTCGGACAAGTTGTTGGTGCGGCTGCACTGTCATCTTCTGTCACTGTTGGCGCCTTTGTTGTTCAAGAGATCTTGGGCGACAAAACACCATGGGGTGGTATCGCCACAGCGACCACCACCGTCGGTACGGCTGTGATGGCCCAAGTCCTTACGCGCTTCATGATGCGCAAGGGCCGTCGCCCAGGTTTGCAATCGGGATATGCACTGGCAACGGTGGGCGCCCTCACGGCAGCATTCGGTGCAGAAAATAGCTCCTTGTGGATCTTCTTAATTGGTCTCTTCCTGTTTGGTAATGGTCAAGCTGCAAACTTGTTGGCTCGATATACGGCCACCGACCTTGCGCACCCCGATGAGCGTGGTCGTGCAATGTCGCGAATCGTGTTTGCGTCAACATTCGGAGCTGTCTTTGCACCGATGCTGATTGGTCCTGCAGAAGCAGCAGGCGAGAACTGGTTCGGTTTACACAAGTACACCGGTCCGTGGTTGCTGTCGGCGTGCGTTCTCTTTCTCGCGTTCTGCAACATCTCGCTGCAGTTGCGGCCCGACCCACTTGTTGTTTCGGGCGGTATTCGTGAGAAGTCGGATGCAAAGTTGCCCAGCATCGCCGAGGCGTTACGCATTATCTTCCGCTCTCCCAAAGGTCGACTTGCTCTGAGCAGCATGGTGGTGTCGCAAGCGGCCATGGTCGCAATCATGACAATGACTCCAGTGCATATGAAGTTGCACGGTCATGAAGGAATTAGTCAGTTCGTAGTGTCGCTACACATTGCGGGCATGTATGCGTTCAGTCCTTTTGTCGGCCGTTATGCAGACCGCAAAGGCACCATCGCGGCGGTGTATGTGGGATCCATCACGCTTGTTGCAGCGACGCTGATGTCCGCATTAAGCGGTGAATCATCGATCATCTTGTTCCCTGCGTTGTGGTTGCTGGGAATCGGTTGGAACTTCGGACTCATCGGTGGGTCGTCGATGTTGTTGGAGTCTGTCAGTGCGGAAGAGCGAGTGACGGTGCAAGGTTCTGCAGACCTCATGATGAGTTTCTGTGGCGGTATGGCCGGTTTGTCTTCGGGCTTCATTCGCCGCGCTGTGGGATATCACATGCTGTCTTTTGCTGGCCTTGTATTGGTGGGCATGTTGTTGGTGTATGCCGCGTTTATGAATACACGTTCCAAGGTGGCAGTGGCATGAGATGCAATGTCGTTGCTGTGGGCACTGAGTTATTGCTCGGTCAGATTGTTGATACCAACTCGTCGTATATCGGTGAACAACTTGCCGCCGTTGGCATTGCATCGCATTTGCAGCTCAAAGTGGGGGACAATCTTGATCGTGTTGTCGAAGCCTTCACGATTGCGCTGAAAGATGCCGATGCCATCATCGTGTGCGGTGGTTTAGGGCCAACGCATGATGATTTAACTCGCGATGCCATTGCTCAAGTGATGGGTGTGGATCTCGTGCATGATGCCGCGGTTGCCGCAGTGATTGAAGAATTGTTTGCACGACGCGGTCGACGTATGTCTTCCAATAATTTGCGACAGGCAATGGTTCCCGTTGGTGCACGCATTATTGAACAAACGCGTGGCACTGCGCCAGGGCTGATGTGTCCTGTGGGCGACAAGATGATTTACGCCGTGCCCGGTGTGCCACACGAGATGCAGGACATGTTGTCTCGGGCTGTATTGCCCGACCTGTTGGCTCGTAGTGGTGAGAAGGCAGTCATCGCAAGCCGTGTATTGCGCACATGGGGTGAATCAGAGTCGGCGTTGAACGAACGACTTGACCCCATCATTGAAGAACTCGAAGAAGTGGGCAACCCCACACTTGCATTCTTGGCAAGTGGTTGGGAAGGCATCAAAGTACGACTGACTGCGAAAGCAGATTCGCAGTGGGAAGCTGATGAGCTGCTGTCGCAATGGGAAACCAAAGTGCGCGAACTCGTCGGTGACGTGGTGTTTGGCCTTGATGGCGAGACAATGGAATCAGTTGTGCTCGGTTTGTTGCAAGAGCGCGGCTGGTCGCTTGGTGTAGCAGAGTCAGTGACGGGTGGTCTCGTCGGAGGACGCATTACGAACGTGCCGGGTTCGTCCGCTGTGTTCCGCGGTGGCGTGATTAGTTACGCCAGTGAAGTGAAGTTCGATGTGTTGGGTGTGGATCGCGGGCCCGTGGTGTCCGAAGAAGCTGCAGTGCAAATGGCGCTCGGTGCACAACGAGTCATCGGCTCAGATGTTGCGATTGCTCTGACTGGGGTAGCGGGTCCCGATGAACAAGATGGCCGTCATGTGGGCACCTTGTGTGTCGGGGTGGCATTGCCCGATGGAAGCACCTACAGCGTCACCAACACGCTCCCAGGGCTGCGGGATCAGATGCGGATGTACAGCGTCATCACTGCCTTGTCGTTCCTACGGGGCATTCTGCTGAATACACCGTCGAAGTGACATCAGTGGACGATGCGGTCCACTTCAAAGTTCTGATCTCTCATGAGTTGAAGAAGATCCTCCAAACTTGCAGCAGTCTCAGACTTCTTTTTCTTGAATTTGTAGCCATATTGGTATCGATCCGTCATCACTTCAGCAATCTTTCCGGTGAATGCACTTGCAACTGGAATGGGCGTCACTATTGAGACAGCCTTGCGAACAAGTGACGCTGCTTCCCGCTCGGCAATTTCTTTTACTGAATTGCCCTCTTGATACTTGTTATATAACTCTTTGAGCTGTTTGAGAATTGCATATGCCGATGCAGCAGATCCAAGAATCTCTAATTCGTGAACAAGTTTCCCCCCATGTTGATGAAGGAAGCCAGCAAATGCCAGATCCTGGAGTCCGGACTTCAATTCACTTTTAATGTCTTGCATTGCTTTAGTTGCATCTCGTATTGAAGTATCTGACGGCGCAACTGTTCCATCACTCTCAAAATACGAAAGTAGTTCCTCGAAAGAATTCACTGAAGAACTGATTCGATTTCGGGAATAGAAACTTTCTATCTCGGATAATTGTGAATATTCAGGGAAAAAGTTTCTTGTTGTCATTGAACTAATGCAAGAACAATCGCAGAGACTGCAAGGAGAAGATTGCCAAGAAGCAATGTGTTGAATCGGTTCAACTTCTCTTTGACTTCGTTGATGGATGCCGAATGAGATTGCAATTGACCTTCGAATGATCGAACAGAATCAGCCGCGAGGCGAGTCGACTGTTCAAGTTCTCGACAAGTGTTTGCGAGCTCGGTGACTGTGGCAAGTTGAGTCACAACTTGATTCACCTGAGCGCGGTGTTCCACCATGTCGTTGAACACGCCAACGAGAACTTTCTCCATTCGACGGTCAACCTCATCAGTGTGATCGAGTAATTCCTGAACCGTTGGAGGCGATAGTCGGTTCTTGATTTTTTCCCAGGATTCTGAAGCCATAAGGGTTATCTATCAGAGACGGAGGGGAGGCAAGGCCATTAAAGACTCAATATCTGAGTAAATGGGCTCGGTAGAGTGGAATCATGCCCCCGTAGCTCAGTTGGATAGAGCAACGGACTTCTAATCCGCAGGTCGCAGGTTCGATTCCTGCCGGGGGCGCCAATTGACTTCCACTCACAGCCGCTATGAATTTCAGCAGTTTGTACTGAATTAACATCTGTTCATGAGTCTTCTGGAATCAGACGAGAATCACATCCCATGGCACTTGCGTGACAACTGGGAACCAATGCAGGTGGAGATCACCAGTACTGACCTGCGAGTCGAAGGTGTTATTCCGGCCGAACTGAATGGCATGTATGTGCGTACGGGACCGAACCCAGCATCGGGCACATCGCCACACTGGTTCTTTGGCGACGGCATGTTGCACGGCGTACGCATTCGTGATGGCAAAGCAGAGTGGTATCGCAACCAGTACATCAATACACCCAATGTGGCGCGCGCTCGCAATCTTCCGTTTGCATCCACGCCGGAACTTGGGCGAGGAACAGGCAACACGCACGTATTGCCTCACAACGGAACACTGCTGGCGTTAGAAGAAGGTCATTGGCCTTGGAAGATTGATAGCAATCTTCAGACATTGGGATATGAAAACTATGACGGTCAATTGACGTGCTCGATGACAGCGCATCCAAAGATTTGTCCGATCACAGGTGACCTTCTTGCGTTTAGCTATTTCTCATTTCAGCCGCCATACGTTCACTACATTCGCATTGGTGCTGATGGAAAACTGAAGCAACTCGACCCCATTGATGTTCCGAACATGGTGATGATGCATGACTTCAACGTCACTCAGAACAACGTGATCTTTATGGACTTACCAGTGGTGTTTGACCTTGGTGAACTGGCAAACGGATTTCCTTTCAAGTTCAACCGCGATGCAGGCGCTCGTCTTGGTGTGATGCCGCGTGACGGGCGGGGCGGCGATACGCGTTGGTTTGAAATTGATCCGTGTTATGTATTCCATCCGGTGAATGCATACGACGACGGCACAAACATCGTGATTCATGTATCTCGTCAGAACGAAGCATTCGGATCGAGTTCAGATGACTACGCGGAAGTCGGACGGCTGTACAAGTGGACAATTGACACGGTGACCGGAAAAGTGTCCGAAGAGATGGTGGACGATCGCCCCGGAGATTTTGGTCGTGTTAACGACAAGTACGTGGGGTCGAAAGCACAGTTTGCATATCTCATGTCTTTGGGCGGCGAAGGCAATTCCGAAGAGCCGGTGTATGGAAACTCTTTGTGGAAGTACGAACTGTCGACAGGGCAGTGCTGGGAACATCATCTGGGCGCAACGACACGCGGTGGGGAGCCGGTGTTTGCACCGTCGTCGTCCAATGGTGCCGAAGATGAGGGCTACGTGATGACGATTGTGCATGACACGGCCACGGAGAAGTCCCGACTTGTAATCATTGATGCACAGAACTTCAACGGTCCTCCTGTGGCAACGATTCACCTGCCGCAGCGCGTTCCGTATGGTGCCCACGGCAGTTGGGTTCCTCACGACCTAGTTCCTATGTAAATAACGGCATCAGTACGGTCAATCGGGCTGAAATTGAGGCTTTCGTGCCCCAAACCCTTACAATTGCAGGGTGGATTTTAAGAAGGGTGACATCGTCATCTACCCCCAGCACGGAGCTTGCAAGGTCATAGACCCGAAGAAGAAGCAGGACCCATTCGGCACGGGCAAGAAAGAGGAGTACCTCATTCTTGAAACCATCATCAACGAGATGACATTGCGCGTTCCTGTCGCAAAGCTCGATGAAGTGGGTGTGCGCCCACCAGTGTCGCCCGACGAACTGGAAGATCTCGTGGCAGTTCTTTCGAAGGCTGATCCTCGCGTACCAAGCAACTGGTCACGCCGTTTCAAGAACCACCAGGAAAAGCTGAAGAGCGGCGACGTCTACCAGGTTGCTGAAGTTGTTCGTAACCTCGCAGCTCGTAACCGTGACGCTTCGCTGTCCGCAGCAGAGCGCACCATGTACGAGCGCGCTCGCACCAACCTCATCTCTGAAATTCAGCCAGCGCTGAAGGTCACCAAAGAAGAGGCGGAAGAGTTCTTGAACAAGGCTCTTGAAAAGGGTGTCTTGAAGCCTGTGAAGGCTGCCAAGAAGAAAGTCGAAGCTGAGCCAAAGCCAGCTGACGACGAAGCAGAAGACGACCTTTAGTCACATGGCCCGCGTTGGGTTTTGCGGTCTCGGAGTCATGGGGTTTCCCATGGCCGGACATCTTGCGAAGAAGAATCACGAAGTCTCTGTTTATAACCGCACGGGTGCGCGCGCATTGGAGTGGGTTGCTGCACATGGTGGCCAGGCTTTCCCAACGCCAGGTGAAGTAGCCACCGAAAGTGACGTTGTCTTTTTGTGTGTGGGTAACGACGACGACGTGCGCCAAGTCATGTTGTCTGAAGGCGGCATCCTGGATGGTGCGCACGAAGGTTTGATTGTTGTTGATCACACCACAACGTCTGCATTGCTTGCTCGTGACATGCACGCGTCTTGTGCTGCACACGGCGTCGTGTACATCGATGCTCCTGTGTCTGGTGGACAAGCAGGCGCAGAGAACGGCGCTCTCACCGTGATGTGCGGTTCTCTCGATGTTGCAGAGTTTGATGCAGTCGCCGACATCATTGCTGCGTACTCACGCGCATGTGTTCGTCTTGGCGGCGTGGGTGCTGGTCAACTCTCCAAAATGGTGAATCAGATCGCTATCGCTGGTGTCGTGCAGGGGTTGTCCGAGGCGTTGGCCTTCGCCCAGAACGCAGGCCTTGATGCTCACGCTGTTGTCGATGTGATTTCCAAGGGTGCTGCACAAAGCTGGCAGATGGAAAACCGTGGTCACACCATGGTGGACGACAAGTTCGACTTTGGTTTCGCTGTGGAATGGATGATCAAGGACTTGGGCTTCTGTATTGAAGAAGCACAACGCAATGGTTCACAGATTCCTGTTGCCGACCTTGTGTTGGGGTATTACAAAGAACTCGCCGCTGACGGCGGTTCTCGTTTGGATACCAGCAGCTTGATTCGCCGCTTGCGATAACTGCATCACTTCGGCAATGAATGCCGAACGAATTAGATGCGCTCGATGATGGTGGCTGTTCCCATGCCGCCGCCGGTGCACATGGTGATAAGGCCGGTCTGCTTGTCCTGGCGCTCCAGTTCATCGACGAGTGTTCCGATCAGCATCGCGCCCGTTGCGCCGATGGGGTGACCCAATGCCATTGCACCACCGTTGACGTTTACCTTTGCAGGATCCACGCCGGTGTCCTTAAAGAACTTCAACACGACTGCAGCGAATGCTTCGTTGACTTCAAAGAGATCGATGTCGTTGAATGTCATGCCGGCCTTCTTGAGAACAAGCTTTGCTGCCGGTCCAGGAGCGGTGAGCATGATGACAGGCTCTGTGCCTGCAACGGCGCTCATGATGATACGAGCACGTGGCTTGAGGCCGTGTGCCTTTGCGTAATCAGGAGAAGTAACAAGCACTGCAGCAGCGCCGTCAACAACACCAGAAGAGTTGCCACCGTGGTGCACGTGGTTAATTGCTGAGATGTGTGGGTATGCGAGACGTGCGGTTTCGTCAATGGAAAGACCTTCAGGGTCCTTCTTGTATCCGCCCATACCTTCGAAGCTGGGGGAGAGCTTTGCAAGGTCGGCAAGCGTGGTGCCGGCACGTGGGTGCTCGTCAACTGCCAGTGCCAATGTTCCGTCGTTGTGGAAGATGGGAACTAGAGAATTCTCAAAGCGGCCTTCGCTGATGGCGATAGCGGCACGGCGCTGACTTTCAACGGCAAGCGCATCGCATTCCTCGCGGCTGAAACCTTCCACAGTTGCGATGAGGTCTGCGGAAATGCCCTGAGGAACCATGTTGTACTGGTCGCGCAAGTGGTTGTTGTTGGCGGTGAAGCCATCAACGTGCATCGGTGATGGACGAGACATGGACTCCACGCCACCAGCAACGACGATGTCTTGCATGCCAGAGAGAACGCCCATCGCTGCGAAGTTCACTGCTTGCTGGCCAGAACCACAGAAGCGGTTGAGGGTGACGCCAGGAGCCTCAATAGACCAGCCTGCGTCGAGAGCGGACATGCGAGCAATGTCCATGGAGTGGTCGCCACTGCCGGCACCACAACCCATGACAATGTCGTCTACTTCTGCGGGCTCGAAACCAACGCGGTCACGAAGGCCGTTCAACACCTGAGCAAGGATGCGCTGAGGGTGGACGTTGTGCAGAGCACCAGACTCTTTACCCTTGCCTCGTGGTGAGCGCATTGCGTCAATAATCCAAGCTTCGCGTTCCATATCTGCCTCCTCTGTCGTGGCTTTCCCTAGCCAACCCCCAGTGGACTAAACCTTATGACACGGCATTTCCGCCGAAGTCATTGGGGGCAGAGATGAGCCAGTTTGAGACCCTGGAAGTATCAGTTTCAGGGGAAATCGGGTCGATGCAACTGAATCGTCCACGCCAGCTCAATGCATTGTCTCGACAGACCCTGCAGGACTTGGCGGCAGCAGCTCGTTGGTTTGATGAGCAGAAGCAGGTGAAGGTCGTTGTGGTGTCTGGCCAGGGCCGTTCATTCTGTGCTGGTTTCGATCTCGGTACTTTCTCTACTCCTGATCCGAATTATTCCACGCGCGACATTGCCGATATTGGTCGACTCATGGCTGAAGCCATCTACGACATGAATGCATTAACCATCGCTGCGATTCAAGGCAACTGCATCGGTGGCGGTTTGGTGTTAGCGAATAGTTGCGACCTACGCATTGCCGAAGAAGACGCACGCTTCGTGATTCCTGAAGTGGACCTTGGTATTCCTCTCACGTGGAGTGGCATCCCACGGCTCGTGCGAGAGATTGGTCCCGCAGCCACAAAAGAACTGGTTCTCACATGTCGTCCATTTGGTGCAGACGAGGCGAAGTCCTTCGGATTCATCAACACCATCGTTCCTGCTGGCACTGTGATGACAGCCGCGCAAGAACTGGCGGAGCAATTGGCTACCAAACCGATGTATTCGCTTCGCATCACGAAGCAACAAGTGAACGCAGCATCGGATGAGATGGTGCACAGTCGTGGGTATGTATCAGACGCAGACATCTTTGCGTTTGCAGTGCATGACCCCGAGAGTCGTGCCGCCAGTGCGAGATACTTGAAGTCGAAGAACAAGGGGTAAGCAATGACGAAGGTCTTTGTGCATGGAAATCCAGAAACATCTGTCATCTGGAAACCAGTTGTCGAACTGTTGAATGATCGTCGCATCAACGACATCGTGTTGTTGTCGCCTCCAGGTTTCGGTGCGCCGACGCCCAAGGATTGGGGTGGCACCGTGCGCGAGTACACGCAATGGCTTGCTGATGAATTGAAGGCCATCGGCGGAGACATTGACCTAGTTGGTCATGACTGGGGCGCAGGACATGTCTTCCGCGTGCTGGCGGAGTATCCCGGCATTGTGCGTAGTTGGGCTACTGACTGCGTTGGCCTCATGCATCGCGATTATGTATGGCATGACGCTGCACAGGGTTGGCAAACACCCGAGGTAGGCGAGCAGATGGTGCAAGGCATGGTGGACATGGATGCTGACACGTTTGTTACCGCATTTGGTGGGCTTGGATTCCCCGAAGACATCGCACGCGAAATGAAGCTGGGCATTGACGCTGAAATGGCGCGTTGTATTCTCACTCTGTATCGCGACGCGGCTCAACCGGCGATGCGCGCATTAGGAAGCCGCTTTATTGAGCAAAACCCCAAGCGAGGTTTGGTCATCATCGCGGAAAACGACCACTACGCCGGTCCGCATGAAACTCATGAAGAGATTGCAACCGCTGTTGGCGCAAAAGTGAAGCGCCTTGAAGGATGCGGTCATTGGTGGATGCTGGAAAAGCCAGAAGAAGCAGCCCGCATGCTTGCAGGTCACTGGATCAAGTAGCGCTACTTCAGTAATGCGCGCAGAGTTGCGATCTCTGCAGTCTGTGCACTGACAATCGCCTGGGCGAGAGTGCGAACCTCGGTATTGCTGCCATCAGTAAGTACATCTTGTGCCATCTCGACGGCTCCCTCATGGTGCGCAATCATTCCTTTTGCCCACGCGACATCAAATGCAGTTCCTGTGAGTGCACCAAGTTCTTCCATGTCTTCGGTGGAAAGCATTCCCGACATCATTGAGGAATGATCCATTCCACTGTGGTCGGCGGTGATCGCCTTCCCCCAAGATTGAAGAAGTGAAGTCATTTGAGCAATCTCAGGGTCCTGTGCGCCTTTGATCTGGGTTGCGAGAGCGACGATGTCTGCACTTGCACCCACATTTGGGTCGAGAGCCATGTCGGACATTTCAATTGCTTGCTCATGATGAGGAATCATCATTTGAGCGAACATGACATCAGCACCGTTGAATTCATCTGCTACGGATGTTGATGAAGCGATGGTTGTGTCGCTGGAGGAACCGGAACCACACGCAGTCAATGTCAACGTGGAAACAATGGAGATGACGGTGAGGAAGCGCTTCATGTGGGTGTGCCTTTCAATAATGACAACAACGTCTAGCAAAGTAGTGGGGGTAGGTACTCCAATCAAGTCGGGGAAGAACCCGAAATGATTGCTGTGAGACCCAGGACGACAAGTGCAAGAGCAGATTCAAGTGCGGTACTTTTCACCAGGGTGTGACGGAGCCGATGAGCGGCTTTTTCTGAGAGATCATGTGATTGAGGAAGTGATGCACGATTACGCGAGGCCAGCCACACCATTGCCCCAACAATCAGAACCTTGAGCAGCAGCAGTAGTCCATGCGTGGTGGTGAAAAGTGATGACACTCCATGATGTAGACGGAGAGTTTGAATGACGCCAGTGGCAACAATTGCTATCACTATTTTCTCTGCAGCCGGTCCAAATCGTCTAAAAGCCGTGATCGATTGACCTGTACTGACATTGGGTAGCAGTACGAAAAGCAATGCAATCAATCCGCCAATCCAAATTGACATCGCTGCAATGTGTAGGGCGCCCATCGGGATGCCGATGAGGGGCAGGTCTTGCGATCGAGAATGTCCAAGATATGCAACTGTTATGAGGTACATAGAAACAGTGGCGTACAAGAGTTGCCTCTGGGATTTATCGAGGGTGAACTCTCGTAGGGGACGAACAAGAATCATGACGCACAGAACACTGAGAAGCATTTTTACGATGAGCATGGAGCCTGGAGTGGTATCTGCCAGGTTCCAGATTCGTGAAAGCAAGTGGGTTGAAAAGTCATTGGTGTCGCGAAGAAATAGCACGACATTGGCAAATGAGGTGGAAACCATCAGGCCCAATGCAGCCCACATCATGCGTCGCCCAATTGTGAGAGAAATCGCACCGTTTGCAAGATGAATCTCGGTGAAGAGCATTCCCAATAAGAGAACTAGGCCAAGATAATTTCCGAATCGAAGTGCGTGACGTGTCGTTTCGAGACCTGAGGTGACATCTTCAGTGTTTTGGACCATGGATACGTCGGTGCTGACAGTTGTCGTCGTGACTTGAATTGCGGGTGGAACAGTGGATGTACTGATAGTCGAAGCAGTGCTGCTGATGGTTGTGGAGTTAATCGTGAAATTGATTCGGCCAGAAATAACGTGTCCATCGACACTGACTAGCCGCCAACGAGTGGTGATGGCACCTGAAAGATTCGCGGGAAGAGCAAATTGGATGACTGCATCTGTCGATCCGTGGGCGGGCGCCGGAAGTTGACTGCGAACGTTGTCTCCATTAATGACTTCTCCTGATGCAGAAGAAAGTGGAACAGATTTTGCAAAAGTGACTATCCACATGTTCGGCGCCACATTGAGGATGGCGTTGTCAGCAGGGTTGCTGTCCACAAAAGTGTTGTGAGCGAAGGCCACTCGGCCGGTCAAGAAAGTCATTGCAAAAACAGTTGACAAGACTGTGAGAACGAGAAGAAAAATGCGGCGATTCATGACTGGAACCGTTGCGGCTAAACAGCAACTGATGAAAAGGTACCATTCAGTAGGTCATGCTTCTCGTCGCTGAGGGTTTTATGTTTTGCTTCGAACTTGCAGGGCATTTCTTCAGGTGAAAGGCTACGAACATGAGTGATGTCGTGAAGCCAAAGCGTGGTGGTCCTCGATCCACCGTTGATTGGACAGAGTCTCAGCCGTACAAGCGCATTTCAGTGACCAAGGTGTCTCCAGCGTTAGGCGCAGTGGTGAGTGGAGTACAGCTGGCTGATGTTGACGATGAAACGTATGCAGAGATTCGCCGTGCACTGAACGAGAACTGTGTCATCTTCTTCCGTGATCAGCACATGACGCCAGAACAGCACATCGCATTCGGTCGCCGGTTTGGTGATCTTGATATTCATCCTGCAGCTGCGAATAGTGCAGGCTTCGAAGAGATTCTTGTGATTTCAGCAGATGAGAATTCCAATCGTGCAAATGGTGAGGCATGGCACAGCGATGTGTCATGCGAACCACAGCCGCCGATGGGAAGCATTCTCTACATCAAAGAGATTCCGCCTGTGGGTGGCGACACCTTGTTCGCCAGCATGTATGCCGCATACGACGCACTCAGCGACCGTATGAAGGAATACCTACACGGACTTGTGGCAGTGCATGACGGCAACCACGTGTACAAGGGTTTGTATCAAGGTGTTGCGGATAAACCCAGTTATCCAATGGCAAAGCATCCGATTGTTCGTACCCATCCAGAGACAGGTCGTTTGTGCTTGTTTGTGAATCGGTCATTCACGACGCACATCGTGGGAATCCCGAAGGATGAGAGTGATGCCATCCTCGGTTACTTGTTTGATCATGTGGAACATCCAAACTTCCAGACACGTTTTGTGTGGGAAGCAAACTCAATTGCATTTTGGGATAACCGATGCGCACAGCACCGCGCAATCTGGGATTACTGGCCGCACCGTCGGTACGGTCACCGCGTGACGGTCAAAGGCGATACGCCAGTCTGACTACTGCTTGTACGCAGTCGCCGTATTGATTTACTGCTTGTACGCAGTCACAATGGGCGCAAGTTCGGTTGGGGTGGCGCCGTGCATGATGACACCGTCACAACCCAATGCGAACTGATTGCGAATCGCAGAGACGCATTGCTCCGGGGTTCCGGTTGCAGATGGGGCAAGCCATTCGGCAGGAATCAACGGTGCTACGCGTTCTAGGTCCTCTGTGGTTCCCTTTGCGTCTAATGCGCCGGGGAACGTGCGAACAAACTCATCGTCGCGGAATCGCTTCAACACTGCAGGGTCCCAATTGTTGGTACGCACCATGAGGTCGCCATACGCCTGCAAATATGTGGCGAGGCGACCGACTGTTTTCTTGAGTCGCAGTGCAGGGTCGATGTGGTCGCCAATTGTGGCAAAGCACGACCACACCTTGACGGCTTCAGGATCACGTCCCGCTTCTTCGGCCGACCGCTTCACGGTCTGCACGGCCCGTTGAGTGGTCTCGTCGGTGAAGAACGTGTGCAGGATCACATTGTCGTAGGCACGGCCGGCCATCTTGAGGGTCTGATCACCAAACACGGTGATACTGAGTGGAATATTAAGACGGAAATCGGGGTCGAGACGCAAGACCGGATACGTGCCTGTGATGTCGGTATGACCCAACACGGTTTCACCATTCCACAAACGGCGCATTAGGTGCGCGAATTGCTCCATCGATTCTGTGGTGGCCATCGGCATGCCATATGCCTTAAACATCGCTTCGATACCACGTCCCAGGCCAAGACTGAATCGACCTTCGGACAACAAATACAACGTGCTGGCCCAGGATGCCGTCACGAGCGGATGGCGCGTGGTGTGGTTGGTGGCAGCCGTGATGATATTGATGTTGTTCGTGGCCGCCACGGCTGCTCCCGTGAGTGCGCCTGCTTCTTTGATGTTGAAGCGCTCGGAGATGAATGCAGTTCCAAGGCCCAACTGCTCCGCGTGGGCAAGTTCGTCGAGCATGTCGCGAGGGGACTTTGGCGCGCCCGCCAGTGTGTAGAAGCCGAGTTCGGGGTGGGCAGGTGTTGCGGCCATGGGGCGAGAGTAGTGCCCTTCAGCAACTAGGTTCTCACTCAAAGGGGAACATATGAATCGCATTGAAATTGAGACAAAACTGAACGACGACCGGACCTGGTTGTTGAACACTTATCGAGAGTTGTCCGAGACACAGTTATTCGGCGACCTCACACCCAGCGAACATGACCCATCGAACTTCTGGTCAGCGCTTGATCACCTCGCACACTTGGCTCTCATTGAACGCAATTTCGCAAGCATGATCCGCAAGCACATTGGCGGAGCAAAGAACCCTGTGGGTCTCACGCATGATGACTCTGGTGCGCCACGTACTCGCGACCAGATCATGGCGTCGGTGCATGCAATGACAGAGGAGTGGCAGCTCGAACATCACGGCAAGTCGTTACATGAAGTCGTGGCATTAGGCGCCAGCGCACGTGCAGTCACATTGCAGTTACTCAGCGAACTCACCGATGAACAGCTTTCGGAAAAACTGCCAGGTGCACCATGGGCCGACGGCACCATTGGTGGTGTGCTCGCAGCAAACGCAGACCATGGCCGTATGCATTGGAAGTGGGCAAAGGATGCAGGAGTGCACGAACACTAATGGACGAGCTAATTCACAACGTTCCGCTACTTGAAGGCATTGCAACAACGCGATCAATACGCCGTTATCTTCCAGAACCAATTCCTGAAGATGTGTTGCGAGACATCATGTTTGCGGCAACACGTGCGCCAAGCGGGAGCAATCGTCAACCATTTCGATTCATGGTGTTTACTGACACGGAAAAGTCCAAGCAAGTAAAAACTCTTATTGCTCAAGGCGCACAGACCTTGTGGAATTTCAAACGTGCGAATGATGGATATGACGGTGGGTCTGGCTCCGAAGAGAATTCACCAAAGACACGTATGGCGAACACGATGGAAAACTATGTCGAGAAATTCGCAGAAGTACCAGTGCTAGTTCTTGCAATTCTTTTGCGATATCGCGATCGAAATCCAATGGAAGGTGCTTCTGTTTACCCGGCGTGCCAGAACCTTCTCCTTGCTGCTCGTGCGAAGGGTTATGGCGGCGTCCTCACTGGATTCCATAGTTTCGTCGAAAAGGAAGTCCGCGAGCTTTTGGAACTTCCAGAGAACGCATACATCGCGGCAACGATTTCGCTGGGGAAGCCAGCAGGTCGCCACGGTCCCGTTCGGCGTGTTCCCATGAAAGAACTGATTTATGCCGATACATGGGCCGAGGGCGCTCCATGGGCCGTCGACCCCGATGGGACTGCAGTGATGAAGGGCCGATGACCTAATCTCTCGGAAGTACACGAATGAGCCTGAGGAGGCGCCATGAGCCATGACATGACACTGCAGAACCTGTTTTCCGTGAAGGGCAAAGTGGCCCTTGTGACTGGCGGTTCACGCGGCATCGGCGAGATGATTGCAGCTGCTCTCTTGGCGAACGGCGCAAAGGTGTACATTTCGGCTCGTAAGGCTGCAGCATGTGATGAAGCAGCGCAGCGCCTCATGGCGAACTATGGCGGCGAGTGCATCTCCATTCCTGCCAACGTCGCAGAGATTGATGGCATCGAAGGTCTTGTCGCGGAAATCACGAAGCGTGAGAAGCACCTCGACATCCTGATTAACAATGCAGGTGTTTCCTGGGGTGCGCCGATTGACGACTTCCCAGAAATCGGTTGGGACAAGGTCATGGACACCAACGTCAAGGGCGTGTTCTTCCTGACGCAGAAGTTGTTGCCGCTCATGACGGCTCGTTCCACCACAGATGATCCATCACGCATCGTGAACATTGGGTCCATCGACGGCATCGGAACTCCTTCATTTGAGACCTACTCCTATGGACCTTCGAAGGCTGCAGTGCACGCACTCACCAAGGTGTTGGCTGTGAAGCTTCGCTCACGCAACATCATTGTGAACGCAATTGCTCCCGGACCATTCCCCACATGGATGCTCTCTACTGGTGTTGGCACCGGCGGTGACGTTGAAGGAACCGACTGGGACACCGTGGGAGCAATGAACCCCAGCAAGCGCGTGGGCACACCAGAAGACATCGGTGGCCTTGCATTGTTCCTCTGCTCTCGCGCAGGTGCGTTCACCGTGGGTGAAGTCATCACCTGTGACGGTGGCTCACTTCTGAAGTAATCACTCCATCGACTTGCGGTCGCGCTTCTTTGCGCTGTCGCGTCTTTTGGATTCAAGCCGTCGCTCCACGGAACCCCGTGTGGGTTTTGTCTTCTTGCGTTTCGCAGGCGGCGGTGCAGCGGCAGTATCAAGCATCTCTGTGAGTTGCTGCAAACAATTGCGCCTATTTTGCCATTGGCTACGACTGGTCTGATTTGTGACGGTGATGCTGTCACCAAGTGCAGCAATGATGCGTGCGCGTGCAGCGTTACTGCATGTCATGTCTTCGACAGCCACAGTGAGAGAGGCCTTGGTAGAAGTCTTATTCACGTTTTGACCACCCGCACCGCCGGAGCGTGCGAAAGACCACTGCAATGCGGACGATGCAATCTGAATCCCTCGCGCAGTACGGAGATCTTCATCGGGTGTCACGGCATCAGTATGACGCGTGAATTAGTTGACGCGTCGTTCGCGTCCTTCCCAATATGGCTCGCGCAAGTCTTTCTTGAGAACCTTGCCGCTTGGGTTACGCGGAAGGACATCAATCCATTGCACTTGTGTGGGGCACTTGAATCGTGCGAGACGTTCACGTGAGAATTCGATGATCTCATCTTCGGTGACGGCGACGTCTGCCGCTTTCACCACAACAGCGAGTGCGGTTTCACCCCACTTTTCATGAGGAATACCGATGACCGCGACGTCTGCGATTCCTGGGTGCGACATGAGAACGTTTTCTACTTCGGCTGGGTAGACGTTCTCGCCACCAGAAACGATCATGTCCTTCACGCGGTCATGGATGTACACGTAACCGTCGGCATCGACATAGCCAGCATCTCCGGACCTAAACCAACCATCTGCATCGATGGACTTTGCAGTTTCATCGGGGCGCTTCCAGTAACCAAGCATGTTCTGCGAGGAACGAATCCAGATTTCTCCGACTTCACCTGTTTCGCAATCGCGGTTGTTGTCATTGTCGTGAATACGAATTTCAACACCAGGGCCTGGCAGACCGCAGCTACGCAAGCGGTGCTTGTTGGGACTATCGGATTCATGGTCTGCAGGCGGCAGGTTGATGACGGCGCCTGTTGTTTCGGTGAGGCCGTATGCCTGCCAGAACTTGCACTTCAACAATGCGACGCTCTTTGTGAGGACATCTTCACTGATCGGTGATGCGCCGTATGCCATGACTCGGAGGCTGCTGAAGTCTTTAGATGCTGCATCAGGAACCATGTTCATGAATGCGAGAACCGCAGGAACAAGGAAGGCGTGTGTGATGCGCTTCTCAGGAATCAAATTGATGAGTGCAACGGGATCGATCACGCGCATCACGACTGTGGTGCATCCTTGATACATGCCGGCCATTGCCCAGCCGCCGCCACCAATGTGGAAGAGAGGCATGGCAGCAAGGTTGATGGCGTCGGGAGTGATCTCCCAGATCTCTTCGATCATTGGGCCGATGGCAAGGAAGTTTGCATTCGAGAGCATGACGCCCTTTGGCAAGCCCGTGGTACCGCTGGAGTACAACTGGAACGCAACGTCTTGTGGGCTGGTGGGCACATTTGGGTCACCCAATGATTGACGTGCAACCCATGTGTTCCAGTCTTCGTATTGGCCATGTCCACCGACGACAAGAATTAACTTCGTGTGGGTGAGGTTTGGCGCAATCGCATCGAGGATGCCGACGAATTCTGCGCCAACAACGAGAACTTTTGCTTCCGCGTTGTTGACGATGTATTCCACCTCGGGAGCGGCGAGACGCCAGTTCACATCCACGCTGACTGCATTGATCAAGGCTGCGCCGAATGCGACTTCAAAGTGGGGGATGCCATTCATATCCAACAGCGCCACTCGGTCTTCGGACTTCACCCCGGCTGCGGCAAAACCATTGGCCACACGTTGTGAGTTTTCATACATCTGAGCCCAGGTGAGCTCGCGGTTGCCTTCAATCAGGCATGTGTGCTGTGGACGGCCCGCGCCATGGGTGCGGACAATGTCGCCAATTGAGGAAATGGTTGAGGTTGACATGGGCAAATCGTAGACGAATCTTTGAATCTGTTGTCCTCGGAAACCCGATTTTTTGGTTAGGTTGAATGCAGAGATCGGGGGACTCATGAACGAACGGATGCGGTGGGCTGCGTATGCGTCCATTGGGGCAGGTCTCATCCATGGTGCAGCAATTGGATTGCATGCCGACCACCCCACGTTGTCTCGAATTTTCCTTGTCTTGGCTGCGGCTCAGGTGGTGTGGGGCGTTGTTGCGCTCACGATGACGTCATGGTCTGTCACCGCGTTGGGTGGGCTGTTGAATGCTGTTGCCGTTAGTGGCTGGGTGCTCTCCCACACGACAGGCATTTCGTTTGTGAGTGGTCTCGAGGTCGCCGAGAGTCCAACACCGGCTGACACATTGTGTGCCGCATTGGCTGCACTCTCTCTACTGGCAATCGTGTGGGCGTATGTCCGCCGTGACGCGCCAGTGAATTCTCATCTGGGCATCAATGCTGCGTATGTGTGTGCAGCAGTCACGTTGGTGGCTGCATGGTCCGTCACCGGAAACCCGCATCTTCATGAGGAACTTCCACTTGTGGACGGTGGTCTGGCGATTGATGCAAACGGAGTGATTATTGGACCATCGTCTGATTCCACTGTTGTGTCAGATGGAGAAGTGAGTAGCGCTGGAAGTGATGCACAAGACGTATCAACAACTATTGCGCAAGTGACAGCAACGACTATCCCCAAGAAGAAGACAACGTCGACGACAGTTGCGCCCACGACAACTATTCATGGTCATGTCACTACATCAGATCAAGCAAAAGCGGCCGCATCAGGTTGGCCACGTGCCTTTAATCCAGCAACACCTATCAACCTCTCGGGCATTCAAGGATTCACTCCCGAACAAGGTCAACGTGCTCTTACTCTGATTAGTAACTCTCAGCGAGACCTTCCCGCATATGCGTCGTATCAAACTGCAATCGCCGCTGGCTATGTCTCCATTGGTGATGAAGGCTCGGGATTTGAGCACATCATTAAGTATTCGTATCTCAATGATGGTCGATTCTTGGATACAACCGCGCCGGAATCTTTGGTGTACAAAGTCACGGGAAGTTCAAAAACGTTAGTGTCGGCAATGTTTATTGCATCGGCCGGAATGGCAAGTAACGACATCACCCTTACCAGTTATGCCGGTGGTTTGATTCAATGGCATACACACAACAACTTGTGTTGGAAGAACGTCAGTGGAGTACCCAAGGTTGTTGGTGTTGTTGATGGTGCGGGCAATTGCCCTGCAGGGTCAGTTCTCCAGACAAATGGTGCACCCATGGTGCACGTATGGATAACACCGCATGCTTGCGGTCCGTTTGCTGCGCTTGAAGGTCAAGGTGCTGGTGTTGCTGACGAACCTGACTCGGTTCGCGTCGACAAATGCAATGCTGGCCACTAGGCCGACTCGTAATATCACCACGTGGAACTACCGCACGAAACGCAACCAGTCATTCATTGTGAACGACTAGATCTGCATCATCTTGCAGCGGATGATCTTCTGACGCTGTCCTCCGACCCTGAGAACAAATCGATTTATCTCGATAACGGCTATCGCAATCCGCATCGCGTTTTGATGGAGGGTCCTTCTCCGGTTCGTTGGCGATTGCCGCAGGTGTTGGCTGATGCATCCGTCAACAAGTGGTTCATCCGATGGATGGTGGAACGAGATTCAAAAGTGATTGTGGGCAGCTTGAGTTTTCATGGTCCACCCGATGAGCGTGGCATGTTGGAGATTGGTCTCGGCGTCCACGAGAAGTTTCAGCGCCAGGGATACGCCCGTGAGGCACTCATTGGCATGTGGATGTGGGCAAGTGAACAACCCGGCGTCAAAGTGTTTCGCTACACCGTGGACCCCAACAACGAACCGTCAGTAGGGCTCGTGAGGGGCTTGGGTTTCAACCACGTGGGTCAGCAGATTGATGAAGAAGACGGCCCTGAAGACATCTACGAGATGTCGGTACGAGACTTCTGCAACCGCAACCTGCTGTAACTCTGATGAGGCAAGCAAGGCGAGGCTCTTCGGAATTACGAAGAGAGGGTTCGAAATGGAGCGGGTGACGGGAATCGAACCCGCATAGCCAGCTTGGAAGGCTGGAACTCTAGCCATTGAGCTACACCCGCGTATGGAGAGCTCATTCTAGGGGAAAAGGGCGCTAGTCCCGACTTAGATCTTCTCGAGGAACACGATGGGGATCTCACGCTCGGTGCGCTCTTGATACCCGGCATAGCCCTTGTACTTCTCCGTGATGCGTGGCCAGAGGGCATTGCGCTCTTCGGTGGTGCCAATACGGGCACGACGTTCATGCTTGGGCTGACCCTTGGCCTGTACCCACACGGTGGGGTTGTCGCGAAGGTTGAGGAACCATGCCGGATGGAAATCGTCGCCGCCACGAGATGCCACGATCACGTAGGTATCGCCGTCGACAACTGGGCAGGTGAGCATGCTTTCGCGCTCCTGGCCCGATTTACGGCCTGTGGTGTACAGCTTGATGGCAGGCATGCCCGCAGGCTCCCAGCCCCACTTGCCAAAGGTGACGGCCAAGCCGGCCTTGTGGAGGGCATTCATGGACTTCAGGACGAAATTGCTAGGCATCGCAACACCGTATCGCTGGTCGGTACGCCTGTGAGGGTTCCATCTAGGACCTCTGAAACCCCGAGGGGTACTGTAGAAACCTCATGTTGAAGCGCCTGTTGTCCTCTGTTCTCACCAAGTACCGAGGCCTTCTGTGGCTGGTGGTGGGCCTTCAGGCAGTGCAGGCTTTGGCCGGGCTCTTCCTACCCACTTTGAACTCCGACATCATCAATAACGGTGTCGTGAAGCAGGACGTTCCCTACATCTGGAAGATGGGCGGCGTGATGCTGCTCGTCACCCTGGCTCAGGTCATTTTCTCGGTCACGGCTGTCTACTTCGGCTCAAAAGTGGCCATGGGATTCGGTCGCGATGTCCGCCGTCAACTCTTCCACCAGGTGAATGACTTCTCCACCCGTGAAGTTGCAGTCTTTGGCGCGCCTTCTCTGATCACGCGCATCACAAACGATGTGCAACAAGTTCAGATGCTGGTCCTGATGACGTGCACCCTCATTCTTGGTGCGCCGTTCACAGCGATTGGCGGCGTGTTTATGGCAATGCACCAAGACCTTGGTCTGTCACGCATCCTCATGGTGTCGATTCCTATTTTGGCGGTGCTTCTCAGCATCATCATCTCCAGCATGGTGCCCACTTTCCGCAAGATGCAGGAACGTATTGACCGCATCAATGAGATTCTGCGTGAACAACTCACCGGTATTCGTGTCGTGCGCGCATTCGTCCGTGAACCAGAAGAAGCAGAGCGTTTCAGTGTTGCCAATGATGCAGTCACTCAAACAGCGCTTCGCGGTGGGCGTTTGCAAGCACTGATGTTCCCTACGGCGACACTAATCGTGAACTTGTCCAGCGTTGCTGTGGTGTGGTTTGGTTCTAATCGCATCAATGACGGCTTGATGAAGCCCGGCGCAATGATTGCGTTCCTCACGTATCTCACACAGATTCTGATGTCGGTCATGATGACAACGTGGATGGCGGCTCTCATTCCGCGTGCCGCTGTCAGTGCAGAGCGCATTATGGAAGTGCTGCAGACGCCGTCATCGGTGGTCATCTCTGACAACCCAGTGTCCGAACTCTCACAAACAGCGGTGTTGCAGTTTGATCATGTGAGTTTCAGGTACCCAGGTGCTGAACAGCCCGTGTTGAACGATGTGACCTTCACTGTGCGTGCGGGAGAAACTTTGGCGGTCATCGGAAGCACTGGTTCGGGAAAGACCACATTGGTCAACCTGATTCCACGACTTGTTGATGCGACGGAAGGCGTTGTCTCGCTTGACGGCGTGGATGTACGAGACCTTGCACCAGAGGCATTGTGGTCACGTGTGGGCATCGTGCCGCAGAAGCCGTATCTGTTCTCGGGAACTGTCGCTAGCAACCTTGGATACGGCAAGGAAAACGCCACCGATGAAGAGATGTGGGAAGCGCTTCGTATTGCACAAGCCGAAGATTTCGTGCGCGCCATGCCAGAAGGCTTGAACGCAACGATCGCGCAGGGCGGCGCCAATGTGTCAGGTGGACAGCGTCAGCGTCTTGCCATCGCGAGAGCACTCATTCGCAAGCCCGAGATTTATCTCTTTGATGACTCGTTCTCGGCGCTTGACCTCGCAACAGATGCACGACTTCGCGCAGCGCTCGCACCATATGTCAAGGAAGCAGTCGTTGTGGTGGTGGCCCAGCGCGTTTCCACCATTCGTCATGCCAACAAGATCATGGTCTTGGAAGATGGCGATTGCGTGGGCTTTGGTACTCACGATGAATTGCTTGCAACGTGTGAGACCTATCAAGAAATTGTGTCTTCACAGGCAAGCGCCCAAGAAGGTGTGTCATGAGCGAGAAGAAGAAGCCGCAGACAATGCCTGGTTCCGAATTGCGGAACAGTCGTATGCACGTTGTTGGCATGCCCGTCGAGAAGTCGGAGAACTTCAGTCTGACCGCACGTCGTCTCATGGGTCTTATGGCAGGGGAAAAGATGCTCGTGGGCATCATCTTGCTGTTGGCAGTCGTCAGCGTTGCCTTGGTGGTGTCGGGTCCTCGTGTTCTGGGACACGCCACCGACATTTTGTTCAACGGATTAACCAAGCGCGACGGTGAAACCAAAGTGAACTTCTCAGCACTTCACCGCACCTTGATTTTCGCGATGGGTGTCTATGTCTTGTCGTTTGCTCTCGCGTATGCACAAACCTTCATGCTCGCCGGCGTGGTGCAGCGCACCATGTTTAAATTGCGTGCGGATATTGAAGACAAGATTCACCGTCTTCCCTTGCGCTATATCGATGCGCAATCACGCGGTGATCTTCTCAGTCGCGTCACCAATGACATCGACAACATCTCGCAGAGCTTGCAGCAGTCCCTGAGTCAATTGATTACATCCATGTTGACGATCATTGGTGTTCTCATCATGATGATGTGGGTCTCTTGGCTGTTGGCGCTCATCGCCATCATCACAGTTCCGCTCTCCATTCTTTCAATGAAGCAAATTGCCAACCGCTCGAAGAAGCGTTTCATTGCGCAGTGGTCGCACACCGGCGCACTGAATGGTCTCATTGAAGAAACCTTCACGGGACACGCCATTGTGAAGACATTTGGTCGTCAGAAAGTTGTGGAAGAGCGTTTCGCTGTCACCAATGAAAAGCTGTACGAAGCAGGTTTCGGTGCGCAATTCATGTCTGGCTCTATCCAGCCCGCCATGATGTTTGTGGGCAACCTCAACTATGTATTGATTGCTGTTGTGGGTGGTCTTCGCGTTGCTTCGGGCACGATGGGGCTTGGTGACGTGCAGGCGTTCATTCAGTACTCCCGCCAATTCACCCAGCCACTCACGCAAACGGCGTCCATGATGAATGTGTTGCAGTCTGGTGTGGCTTCTGCAGAACGTGTCTTTGATGTGCTTGATGCCGAAGAAGAGAGTGTGGAACCTGCAGAGGTGTCTATGTCTGAGGTCATGGGCCGCGTGGCGTTTGAGAATGTGAAGTTCTCCTATATCCCTGAGCGTCCACTGATTGAGGACTTGTCGTTGGTGGCAGAACCTGGCACCACGGTTGCCATCGTCGGGCCGACCGGTGCAGGCAAGACCACTTTGGTGAACCTCATCATGCGGTTCTATGAACTTGAGGGCGGCCGCATCACTCTCGATGGTCAAGACATCTCGTTGATGCCACGTCGAGAGTTGCGCCGCAATATCGGCATGGTGCTGCAAGATACTTGGCTTTTTGGTGGCACCATTCGCGAGAACATCGCTTATGGAAACCCTGCGGCAACAGAAGAGCAAATTCGTGCTGCGGCCAAGGCCGCTTATGTTGATCGCTTCGTGCACTCGTTGCCAATGGGTTACGACACTGTGCTTGACAACGAAGGCGGCGCCGTCAGTGCTGGTGAAAAGCAGTTGCTCACCATTGCTCGTGCGTTCCTGGCCGACCCAACAATTCTGATTCTTGATGAAGCCACGAGTTCTGTTGACACTCGCACTGAGGTTCTGATCCAGAAGGCAATGGTTGCTTTACGTAGCCAGCGCACCTGTTTCGTGATTGCTCACCGCCTATCCACTATTCGCGATGCGAACGTCATTTTGGTGATGGAAGCAGGGCGCATTGTTGAACAAGGAAGTCATGAAGAACTTCTTGCCGCACAAGGCGCGTACTACCGCTTGTATCAGTCGCAATTCACAGGTGCTGCCACAGACCTCGCCTGATTCTGAACTGGCTACTCAGAATCAGGGGATGATGTAGATCTCAGCGCGACGGTTGAGATCTTGTTGCGCATTTGACTTCGAGTTCGTCACGGGGAAGGTGGCACCAAAACTCCAGATTGCGATGGTGCGACTAACGCCCTTCGAACGAAGCAATGATCGAACAGCAGAAGCACGCTTCTGTGACAGTTCCACCATGTTGCTGCGTTCGCCGCCAATGTTGCCCGAGTGTCCTGTCACTATGATAGAACTTGCGTTCTTGGCTGCTGCAGCAAGAGCCGCGATGTCCTTCTTGGAAGAAGCTTTCACCAGAGCCGTGCCGCCATTGAAGTACGCAACTGTTGGTTCGGCCAACGGAACGACTTCTTCAGAGGCTTCCACTGTTCCGGTCGTCACCTTTGTGGTGACGGTGGTAGCAATCTTTCCATTTGAACGAAGGACAACTTGTGCCACGCACTTGCCGGTGTGGATGAAAGCCAAATTCTTTGCCGAGCCAAGACAGATCTTTGGCGTGAGCGAATTAATGATGTACTTCTTCGACTGTGCATCAGTGATGAGGCGAACAGCTGACATATTGATACGTGTTGCGCCTAATGCGGTGACAGCGAATGGTGTGGCGGCAGGCGTTGCAGTTGCCACGGTGTTGGTGGTGGGGGACTTTGTGTTGCCCTTGCTCTGGTTCTTGTAAGAACTCCACGGAGTTGTTGTCGTGGTTGTGGTGGTTGTTGTAGTCGTCGTTGTCGTGGCGGCAGCACGTGCAGCAACAATTGCAGCGGAGGATCCAGGTGGAGGTGTTCCCGGAACGCCGTTCCCCGTGAAGTACACGCCGTAGAACTTGCCGGCAGTCACCTGGGCGTTACCAAAGGTCATTGCCATCTTCGCGAAGTTTGTCGCAGCAAAAGTTTTGCCATTCCACGACGTAGCTGTCGGACACTTTGACAGGTTGACCAAAGTTGCTCCAGCGGGAGAGCCCACCAGGCTTCCACCATCAGCGGATAGCTCATACAGAAGAGCGAACAATTCGTAGCGAGGAACCCCACTTGGTGCGAGACACGTCATGGAGATGCGGAATTGAGTGAGGGGTCCAGATGTTCCGGCATAAAAGACTTGGCCGAAACTGCTGGCATTGAAGCAATCAAACAAAGTGAGAGGAGCTTTGCCTAAATTGCCTGATCCGCTGGTACCTGAACTGCAGCCCGTAGCACCAGATGGCTTGCCACCCGCATATGACGTCACATTTGCCCATTTGATGAAACGAGAAGCATGAACAGTGGACTTTTGCAAGACGCCGTTAATGCGGTAGTCAAAGACGAAGTTGCATGTCTTTGTCGCAGCAGTGAGTGCAGCACCTGAGCAGTTATTGGCAGTGGTGCCATCTGTTTCAAGGAACGATGCGGAATGTCCTCCTGGGTTCTTTGCGTCATCCCACGTGAAGTCGAAGCCAATGTTGGCGCCAGAAGGTCCCGCCTCGGTGGCAAGCACGACGGGGGATGCCAGAGGCACGGCGGCCAAGACAATGGTGGCGGCGAGGCCGAATCGAAGGGTGCGAAGACGATGAAGCATTACCCCTTTTTTTAGTTGCTGACGGATGTTCATCCCAAACCTCTCATGGTTTCTAGATTTCATTAGGCATCACAGTGGTGATAACGACTTGTCGGCCGGTGACGGGCTCCCAGCCCTTCATCGCGCCATTGGCGGTGCCGTGGAAGGTAATCCATTGGCGAACCCCAATCTTTGCAAGGTATTTGGAGACGGCCTCGGCGCGAGCACGAGCTAACGGCTCAAGCATCCAGGCACTCTTCAGTTCGCCTTTTTGTGCAAATCCGCTGACATAGACAAGGCCCCCGCGAGCCTTTGCGGTTGCAGCCATCTTCTTCAGGGTCTGTTGCATGGGGTAGGTGAGGGTGGACTTGCCGCGGGCAAAGTAGAGGTCGCCCTTGATCTCAGTTCCCTTAATGCGGGTTTCGTTACTGATGGTTGTCCACTCGAAGGTGTTGCCCTCGGCAATGTTGATACCAACTGGACCGCCAGCAGAGATACCAATTTCGTTCGCAAACTGAACAGAGACCAAGACGTTCTTGCTTGCATAAGGAACAGAAACGGATGTGGTGGGGTTAGCAGGATCGACGAGCACCTTGATGCGTGCGAGCAATTTGTTTGTCCGAGTACGAATAGAAATGAGCGCATACGTCACTGGAATGCTTGCGTCTTTTGCTGCTCGAACAGCAGTGACTTGGGTGCGTCGTCCGCCGGACAAACTCTTCGTTGTGACGCGAGCAGGTGCAGGCGGAAGGCTCAATGCGGAACTGAATGCCACGGCGTCACCTGAATTGCGATACGTCGTCCAGTCAGAAGATGCTTGTCGAGCCATATCGAATGTAACGGCCGAAGAGTATGCGCCGGTACCAACACTGTTCGTAGCACGAACCTTGAATGTGTAGTTGGTTGCTGTCTTCAAGCCATTGATGACACACGAAAGGCCGGAACTGGTGCAACGGAATGTGTTGTTTGGATTCTGAGTCTCGAATGCTGCGACAGAATATGAGGTCACAGTTCGTCCACCGGTGGATTGCGGTGCGCGCCATGTCACTGTTGCCGCTGTCGTCGTTGTGGCGATGACGTCAATAGTGGGAGCACCCGGCGCAGAAGGAACAACATATGTGGTGGACGCTGCGACTGAATTTCCAACGGCATTCGTTGCGCGAACCGAGATAGTCAAAGAGTCCCCGGACTGCAGGTTGGAGACAACACAAGATGTCGCCAAGTTGCTCGCAGGCTGACACAGGCCAATATTGCTGGTCACCGTGTAGGACTGCAGAGGAGAACCGCCATTAGTCAATGGTGTTGCCCACGTGACACGGGCAGTTGCAGCTGTCGGAGCTTCGATGTTGAGATCACGAGGGGCTGATGGATTTGCAAGAGGCATCACTAATGCAGAAGCGGTATTTGTCGAAGCTTCAACAGTTGCCGTACTGGTAATTGTCACAATCTTCGTCTCATACAGCTTGGACGGGTCGAGGTTATTGAATCGTGCACTGCGTGCAACGGTGGTCAACGACCGAACCACGCCGGACGATTGTTGTGAAGAGGAGCCACTGTTGATGCTTGTGCTGCGAGCTGTGAAGGACTGCACGGTGACAGGAGCGCCAAAGTTTCCACCACGCTCACGGAGCGATACTTCATACTGAACGAAGACGCCGTCGCCATAGGTATTGGGGTCAACCCATGAAACATCGAGTGTTGTGTTGCTGCGAGTACCGCTGACATTTTGTACTGCCACCAAAGTGGGGGAAGGAATTAAGACTTCTGCGGATTCAGAAACTGCGCCACCGCCACGGCTATTGAACGCCTTCACGGTGATGCTGTAGGACGCACCATTCACCAAACCAACGAGAGTGCATGAGAGGGTGGAAGTACCGCAATTGGAGTTGCTGATAGTTGGTGCGGTCGGAGATGTTGCAGTGACCGAGTAGCTCACCAGTGTTGCCCCGCCATTTGTGGATGGCGCGATGTAGCCGACGGTGACAGTTCCGTCGCCAGCACTAACAGATGCAATGTGTGGCGCAGAAGGGAGTGCAGGTTGCACAGTAAAGGTGCGCGCAATGGTGCTTGCGGCAGAGAAGACGGAGTCGCCTGCTTGTGACACTTCAATTGTGCAAGACCCAACAGCAAGGATGCTGACAATGCCGATGCTCGAAATCGAGCAGACCGAGCCACCAGCGGTGACGTTGGTTGTAATTGGCAAGCCACTCGATGCTGATGCATCAAGAACAAAGTCGGGACTGCCCAAGTCATAGACAGATGGCTGTGGGAAGGAAATTGCTTGGCTGAGTTTGCCCACCTCAATGATCTGCTTCATTGTGGTGGCAGCAAGCCAATTGTTGTCGCCTGGCTGTGATGCACTGATCTCACATACACCTGAGGCAAGGAATGTCACTGTTCCCGCATTCATATTGCAAACACTTCCGAGTCCAGTTGCAATCGAGATGACCGGTGTCAGGCCAGATGTCGCTGCTGCTGAAGGTGTGTATGTGCTGTCCTTGGCCGTGGTGGAAGGAACGATTGAAGTGAAGGAAATTGTCTGGGTTCCCTTAGCAACTGAAATGGTGTGGTTGTTGCTGGAAGCTGCCAGGTAGTTGGAACTTGTCGCACGTTCTGCATGGAATGTGCACTGTCCAGCAGCAGTCGGAGTGACGACTCCAGTGGTCGCGTCGACGGTGCAAGAGCCGCCATCGCGCACGTAGGTAAGCGTGCC